>ENA-OPBX01000018-OPBX01000018.1-human-gut-metagenome-genome-assembly--contig:-NODE-18-length-125202-cov-31.044628_pt1 | contig 125202 bp, 92 predicted proteins | sample MGYA00241075_ERZ501466 | MGnify/ENA primary metagenome ERZ501466 (study PRJEB25962, sample SAMEA2042633) | human gut metagenome | biome: human gut; feature: human-associated habitat; material: faeces...
ACACCTTGCGTATGGCAATCTCCCTTGCGCGCTGCTGTATGAAGTATGTCGACATAGCTACAAGTCCGAGCAGCGAGATTATGATGGCAATGAAGGCGAAGAGCGACACGATTTTAGACGTGCGGATGTCTTTTTCAAATATTTCAGCTATCTGGCCGGTTACAGTCATAGGCCTGCTGTCGTTTATTTCTTCCTTAAACACTTCTTTATAAACCTTCTTCACTTCGTTTAGTGCGTCAACGATGTCGCCTTTCACCTTTATCGTTACATACCAGGGATATTCAATCTTGTCGTTTACGAAGATGAAATACGGACTTATCGGCTGCATAATATTTGTCGTATGAAAATTGTTTATCACTCCTCCGTATCTTACGTCGGCAGGCAGCATGTTGGAGTTTGTACTTTTGTATCTGCGGCTGAGGTGTGTGTCCGTAGGTTTCATGTGCAGCAGTTCCAGGGCCTGGTCGTTAAGATACAGCGTGTTGCCCGACTGTATCTTACTGCCGTTTTTGGGCGTTATGCCGTATATCTCCATAAATTCCGGCGTTACGTTGAATATGTGTACGGTCGTCTGCGCCTTGTCTCCTTCAAAAGTTATTCCGGTATTGTTTCCTCCATATACGGCACATCCACAGGTGGCTGTGGCTTTTTCTGTACACGGCAGCTCGCGCACTTTGTCTAGAAATACGGTGAGGTCGTTGCCGTTGAACTTCCACGGATCAAATAGGCTTATTATGTTTTCCCTGTTGTATCCTACCGGAGCATTCAGCAGATGCTGCATCTGTATTGACATTATAAGCGCACACGACAGCAGCACTATCGTAATCAGGTTTTCGGTTGTTATGAAGATGCGCGAGAAAATCATCTTTGTGTGCTTTGTCAGCGTACCTCTCACCACCTCAATCGGTTTTACCCTTGACAGCACAGTGGCCGGAATGATGCCTGCCAGCAGGCTTACAGCTACGACAAACAGCACTATTGCGGCTATTGCCCATGGTGTGGCCAGTATTCCTGTGTCTATGTCCTTGCCGATTATGCGGCCTGCGAATCCGGCTGTGGCGGTGGCCATTGCAGCGGCTATAATGCATGAAAAGGCACACATGGTGAGCGACTCGCTGAACATGTTGGTGCTGATGCCGGCCCTGCTGCATCCGAAGAGGCGGCGCGTGGCCATCTCTCTTGCGCGGTAGCCGCACTGTGCCACGGTCAGGTTGATGTAGTTCATGATTGAGAACAGCAGAACCACCAGTCCAACGGCAAGCAGGATTCTTACCATGTTAATATTGCCAAACTGCATGACGTTTACTTCCGGCGTGTCGTTGAAGTAGAGCTTGTTGAGCGGTGTCAGGAACGGCCGTAGGGGCATTGCCGGCTCATAGGGCCAGAATGTAGGCCAGAACTTTTGTATGTCGGCTTCTTTCTGCATCAGGTCGCAGCCTTCGCGCACCAGCACGAAGCAGGCACAGCTGGTTACGTTTATCTGTCCCGGAAAGTATTTGTCCATGTTTCCTTCACCTTCACGTTCGGCATAAGCAAAGTCAACAAGCGCATCTGTGTTCTTTGATATTATCGTATTGTCGAAGTTTTGCACCACTCCCGTAACCCTGAAGTGTAGCGAGTCGGTGGTCATTATGGTGCGTCCAAGTACGTCGTCAGTGCCGAAATACCGGTGCGCAAACTGTTCTGTAACCACAATGTTGCCCTTGTTGCTAAGACAGGTGGCGCGGTCGCCGCGCAGCAGCTTGAAGTCGAACATAGAGAAGAACGTCGAGTCGGTGTTGATAGTGTTCACGTTCAGAACATCGTCGCGGTCTCTGACCTTTATGCTTCCTGTCACCATGCCACATGTGTTTTCAATCTCCGGATAGTGCATGCGCAGGTTCCGCAGCGACGCGTGGTGGCAGCCCATCACCCGGCTGCTGTCATCCATAAACTCAAGTCCTATGTTATATATTCTGTCAGCCTTGTTGTGCTGGCGGTCGATGCTTGTCTCCTGCCATGTGTACAGTCCGATGATGATGACGAATGTCAGGCTTACGGCCAGTCCGAACACGTTCACAGCCGTGTATGTCTTGTTCCTCGAGAGGAACGTGAAATAGCTTTTAAGGTTGAAGTTGCTCATATCCTGTATCTGTTATGTTACACAAATTTTATACTTGTCCGTTCATTTTTCAGAGTTACCCGGTCATGGCGAAGCCTTTTCTTTACGATGTTCTTTCCGTGACTCTTACTCCTGCCTGATGTTCTTCACCGGGTTTTCGTTGCTCGCCATCCAGCTTTGTACAGCCACGGCAGCCAAGCTGATAAGCATAACGATTGCTCCTGCCGCAACAATCCACGGCCACCATACGATGCGGTAGCTGTATTGCTCGATCCATTTCGACATGAAATGAACCACTATCGGTACGGCTATGACAAATGCGATGCCCACGTATAGCATAAACGTGCGTATCAGTCGCAGGCGTATCTGGTTGCCTGTAGAGCCGAACACCTTGCGTATGGCAATCTCCCTTGCGCGCTGCTGTATGAAGTATGTCGACATTGCCACAAGTCCGAGCAGCGAGATTATGATGGCTATGAAGGCGAAGAGCGATACGATCTTGGTTGTGCGCAACTCCTGCTTGAAGCGTGCCTGCACATACTTGTCTACGAACGGCGAAGCGGACTCGTCGATGTCTTCGTGGAACACTTCCTTATATACATCCTTTATCTTGGCATATGCCTCCACGGGGTCGCCGCTGACGAGTATTGAGATGTTCCACGGATTCTGTATGTTGTTGCACGCCTGTACGAGCAGAGGGTGCTGCTCTTCGAGAATGTTGCGTATGCGCAATTCGTTGAGCACGCCGCCGAATTCAGCATTCTTGCGGAAATACCCATACCTTATCTGTTCGTAGCGGCTGCTAAGGTGTCTGTCCGTGGGTTTCATCTGCAATGCCTTCATCGCCATGTCGTTAAGATATACAATGCTGTCGCCTTTGGCGTGCAGGTCGTTTTTCAATGTAAGGCCGTATATCTTCATCATTTCGGGTGTGCCGCTGATGAACTGGAACGACCATTCGCGTTTCTCTCCGTCAAACGTTACGGTGTTGTTGTTGCCGCCGGTAGCCGGAGTTCCGCATGACGGAGCCACTGCCTTTACGAACGGCAACGAGCGCAGACGGTCTTCAAATTCGCCTGAATTCTGGCTGGAGTAGTAGTCGGGATATTCTATGCAGATAATGTTCTCGGTGTTGAAGCCCAGCGGTGCCTTTGTAAGATGCAGCATCTGCATCGACATTATCATGGCGCATGCCAGCATGGTTATGGTTATAATGTTCTGCACCGTTATGAAAACGCGCGAGAATATCATCTTTGTGTGCTTGCGGAACGTGCCGCGCACCACCTCGATGGGCTTCACCCTTGACAGTATCGTGGCCGGAAGCACACCTGAGGCGAGGCTCACCAGCAGGATGAAAGCCGCCATGATGCCGACAGTAAGCGGACTTGCAAGCAGACTGAGGTCGAGCTTTGTGTCAAGCAGCTGACTTGCGTATGGCGCACACGCACAGGCCAACGCCACGGCTATGAGCAGGGAGATGACGCACATAGTCAACGATTCGGTGAACATGTTTACGCCGACGGTGCCCCTGGTGCAGCCGAAGAGGCGGCGGGTGGCCATTTCGCGTGCCCTGTATCCGCTCTGTGCCACGGTCAGGTTGACGTAGTTCATTATGGAAAATAGAAGTATCGCAATGCCCACGGCGAGCAGTATCTTTACCAATGTAAGATTACCCATCTGCATAAGAAAGGCATCAAGCCCTGAAAAATACAGCTTGTCGAGGCGTGTTATGATAGGGTGGTTATCTTCCCAGAATGTCTGGAAGTAGGCGTCCACGTCTTTCTGCTTTGCTGCAAAGTCGCAGCCCTCACGCACCTGCACGAACGATGCCGCACCGGTTATGTTGACCATGTGCGGAAAATTCTCGTCCATGTTTGCCATGTTGATGGTGTATGAGAAGTCGATCACGCCCTGTATATCCTTGTCGATGAATGTGTTGTCGAAGTCTTTAACCACGCCTGTAACACGGAAATGATTGTTTTCGGCTGTTGTCAGGGTGCGGCCTATTACCGCAGTGTTGCCGAACAGACGGCGTGCGGCACTCTCCGTCAGCACGATGTTGCCCTTCTGGTCGAGACTGTTGGTGCGATTGCCCTGCAGTAAGGGGAAGTCGAACATCGAGAAGAACGTCGAGTCTGCCTCGAGAACATATAGATTTACAAAGTTGCCGTTATCTTTCAGTTTCAGACTTCCTGCCGTGAAGCCGCACGTCTGTTCTATTTCAGGATACCGTGAGCGCAGGTATCGCAGCACGGCGTGGTGGCAGTTGGCTGTTCGCCATGTGCCGTCGTCCATGTTGAGGCCTATGTTGTAAATGCGCTTTGCCTTGCTGTGCTGGCGGTCGATATAGAACTCCTGCCATGTGTACAGTCCGATGATGATGACGAATGTCAGGCTTACGGCCAGTCCGAACACGTTCACAGCCGTGTATGTCTTATTCCTCGAGAGGAACGTGAAATAGCTTTTAAGGTTAAAGTTGCTCATATTTTATGCTGTTATTATGTTTCATTTTTCGTGCGCTTTGCAGCCCTTTTCTGTGCTGTATGCCGCATTGGGTTTGTTGGTTTATAACCGATTGATAATCAAAAGGTTATGTGAGGCATTGCAAAAGACCGTCTTTTAGCCTCTGAAAGGTGCCTTTTTACAGCCTGAAAGACCATGTTTTGCAGTGCGAAAGACCACCTTTTGCATTACGCCTTTGCGGCTGTTGTCTTGCGACATGCCTGCCGGTGCGAAGTATCTTTACATCTTTTGCCGCCGTTCGGGCGTGATGCTGTCCTTTTCATGCCGCCGGCTTATGGTGCCGCAGGGGCGTGGCGCTACTATTCGAGCACGAGTATTTCGTTGTTCTTATAGCCCTCATATCCGCTCACTATCACCTGCTCGCCCGGTTCGAGTCCCTCAAGCACCTCATAATATTGCGGATTCTGCCGCCCTATGCGTATCTTGCGCCTGTATGCCTTGCGGCCGTCCTTGTCTAGAACGAATATCCACGAGCCTCCCGTCACGCTGTAAAACGTGCCTTTGGGTATGATTATTGCCTTTTTCGACTCGCCAAGTTGCAGGTCGACATAGTAGGTCTGTCCTGTGCGTATGTTCTTCGGGCGCGAGCCGCTGAAGGTGAAGTCTATCTTGAAGCGGCCCTCGCGCACTTCCGGGTACACCTTGCGCACGGTCAGACGATATGTCTTGCCGTTCTGCTCGAATGTGGCCGACAGTCCGGCATGCACTCGGTCTATGTAGTGCTCGTCCACCTGTGCCTCCACCTTGTAGTCGCTCAGGTCGTTGATGACGCCTATCTTCTGTCCCGGCGATATGCTCTGGCCCAGTTCTACGTCCAGCAGGCCAATCTCGCCGTCTATTGTAGAGCGCACGTTCAGCCTAGCCTTGCGCTCGCGCACCAACTCTACGTTCTTGCGCATCGACGCCAGGTCTGAAGCCATCTGCTCCACCTGCGAGCGGTTAAGCTCGTTGGTCTTTTTGAGCCGCTGCCTTATCAGCTTCTCCTTCTGCACCGCCAGCTCATATTCCTCCTTAGCCTTCAGATAGTCTTCGCGCGAGTTAAGCTCCTCCTTCTGTAGCGCCGCCTGGTGGTTGTAGGCTCTGCGTTTTGTCTTTACGTCCATGCTCAGCTGCAGCGCCTCGTTGCAGTTGTTCAGCCGGTCCTGTTCCATCGACAGGCGCGTGCTGCGCAGCATGTTCTGCTTCTCAGCCAGTTCGCTCTCGGCGTTGAGTATCTCGAGGTCGAGGTTAGAGTTGTTGAGGCGTATTATAACGTCGCCCTTGCTCACGTGTGTGCCTTCCTCCTTCACCTTTTCGAGCACCACGCCGCCTTCTTCCGACGATATCTGCACCACCTGTATGGGCACCACGCTGCCGTCTACGCTCACGTAGTCGTCAAACTGCGCCTTGCTTACCTTGCCTATGCTGAGGCCGCGGCGGTCTACACGCAGCGTCGACGTGAAGTTCATCGTGGCGAGCCATATCAGCAGCACTATTATAAGTGCGCCTCCGCCGGCCCACAGCCAGTATTTTTTTGGAATCCAGTATTTCTTCTGTTTCAGTTTAATGTCCATAGCGGTTCGTTGTTTATGTAGTATCTTACGAGTTTCTGCCTTATGGCGAGCAGCATTCTCAGCTGCAGCAGCGTTATGCTGCTTTCGAGATAAGTCTGTGCCGCCTCGTGTATGTCGAACGTAGAGAGCATGCCCTCCTCATATTTGCGGTAAGACAGGCGGTAGGCCAGCGAGTCGGCAGCCACCTTCTTCTCCATCTGTCTCACTTCCTTCTGGTAGCCCTCATAGTCGGTTACGGCCTGCAGGGCGGCGTCGTTCAGCTTGCGCCTTGCGTCTTGTGCGTCGAGCATGGCGAGCTGATAGTCGGCCTTGGCACGCTTTACCGAGCTCCATGTGGAAGGAGAGAAGATGGGGATAGACAGTGTAAGGTAGACATACTCGCCCAAGTTGTTGCGAAACTGCGACCTGAACGGCAGTCTGTCCTGATGTTGAGAGAGATTTATGTAGTAGTTGGTTGATACGCCGGCACCCAGCGACAGCTGCGGCAGCAGGTCGGCACGTCTTATTTTCCATTCGAGCCTTGCCTTCTCTACGTTGGCTTCTGCCATTATTATGTCGGGCTTGCCGCTCAGTGCCATGCTGTCAACCATGAGACTTGAGGGAATCTGCGACGTAAGCGCAGCCATCGAGCAGTCGGGGCTGAGCGAGTCGGCGGCAGGATAGTTCATAGCCGTCTTCAGGGCAATAAGGGCGGTGCGTGCCAGGTTCTTCTGGTGCAGCAGGTTGTAGTCGTCCTCAGCCACCTGACTCTCCATCTGCACCACGTCCGGCCGGCTCTTCTCGCCCAGTTCGTACAGTCTGCGCGTCTTTGCCAGCAGAGCCTTCGAGTCGGCAAGCTTTCTGTCGGTAATTTCTATCGACTTGATGGCATACACGGCGTCGACAAACTTCTGCATCACGTCTATGGCCTTGTCGTCCTTAGCCTTCTGCAGCGCTGTGGCAGCCGTGTTCTTGGTTACGCGGGCCTTGCGGAACGCGTTCCATGTGTGCCCCCAGTCAACCACGGGCAGCGACGCACTTATCTGATAGCCGTTGTTGAATGTAGTAACGTTGTTATATGTGTTGGTCTCCGGATCGATGTTTCGTCCCCAGTTGTACTGTCCGCTCACCTGGGCCGAGACGCTTGGCAGGAAGTCGAGCAGCGAGGTGCGGTATTCCGTCAGGGCCTGTTTCTGTTCGATACGCTCGCGTCCCACTTCGGTAGCATGCTCAATGGCATAACTGACGCAGCGGTCGAGCGACCATTCCTGTTGCGCGCCGGCAGCCCCAGGGGCGGCAAGTGCGAGAGTAATTATGGCAATTTTCATATTCATACACCATTATCATTGCCAAAACCGTGCCAAAATACCTATGTTGCAGTATATCAAGCAGATACGGCAAATCCGTGTTTTTGTGAGTGTCCAAAAATTAGACACTGGCGTATAAAAATTGGACAACAGGCACGGTTGAGGCCGGAAAATGGCTTTATGCAGGCTGTCTTGCTGCTTTTAGCCGTGCCGCGAGCCGTTTGGCTGTGCGTGTGATGGGGCATGAAGGTGGCATATAGTAATATTATTTGTGAATATCTAAAAATTTAGTGTCCAAAAACTTTACACACTCTTGCTTTTGTCGGTTATACAACCTATCTTTGCATTGAAATGAAACAGGGAACAATACTTATTGTAGACGACAACCGCAACATCCTGACCACTGTGAAGATGCTGCTCGAGAACACCTTTGAGCATATTGTCGCCATAGCCAATCCGAACAATATTCCGGCGCACCTGCGTGAGGACAAGCCCGACGTGGTGCTGCTTGACATGAACTTTCAGAGCGGAATAAACAGCGGCAACGAGGGACTTTACTGGCTCGGACAGATCAAGAAGATGCGTCCGCAGGCCAAGGTGGTGCTGTTTACGGCGTATGCCGACATCGAACTGGCCGTGAGCGGGATTAAGGCGGGCGCCACTGACTTCATCGTAAAGCCGTTTGACAACGACAAACTGATAGCCACGCTGAAGGAGGCGTGCAGCAAGTCGGCCGGCGGCTCTGATACCGGCAGCGGCGAGAGCGGCATGTACTGGGGTGTGGCTCCGTGCATGCAGGAACTTAGGCTTATGGTGACTAAGGTGGCGGCGACCGACGCCAACATACTGATAACCGGCGAGAACGGCACGGGCAAGGAGGTGCTGACCAACGAGATTCACCGTCTGTCGCACCGTAGCGGCAAGAGTCTGATGACGATAGACATGGGAGCCGTGAGCGAAACGCTGTTTGAGAGCGAGCTGTTCGGCCATGTCAAAGGGGCATTTACCGACGCCAAGGCTGACAAGGCAGGCAAGTTTGAACTGGCTGAAGGCGGCACGCTGTTTCTCGACGAGATAGGCAACCTGAGCTACGCATTGCAGGCAAAGCTGCTGACAGCCCTGCAGCGCCGCAGCATTGTGCGCGTGGGCGGCAGTGTGCCTATACCTATCGACGTCAGACTGATATGCGCCACAAACCGTGACCTGAGCGATATGGTGGCTAAGGGCGAGTTTCGCGAGGACTTGCTCTACCGCATCAACACGATACATCTGCATCTGCCGTCGCTCCGTGAGCGCAGAGAAGACATTCCGGCGCTGGCGCGCCTCTTCCTCAACAGGTATGCGGCAATGTATAACAAGCCCGCAATGGAGCTTACGCCGGCTGCCGAACAGAAAATAAAGGATATGCCGTGGTATGGCAACATCCGCGAACTGCAGCACGCAATAGAGAAGGCCGTGATATTGAGCGACGGCAGGGAGATAGGCGAGCAGGACATAAGCGGCAGCGCGTCTGTTGCGGAGAAGCCTATGGAAGGCGTGCAGACAATAGGCGAGATGGAGAGCCGGCTGATAGAAAAGACTATACGCGAGTGTGACGGCAACCTGTCGCAGGTGGCGTCGAGGCTTGGCGTGTCGCGCCAGACATTGTATAACAAAATAAAGAAGTATGGACTTTGATGTTGCTCTTCTGCTCCTGTTTGCCGTCGTTGCGGCCGCAGGCTGTCTGTATTTCTGGCGGCGCTACAGGTCGACCGTCAGAAAGGTAACCTTCCTTTTCAACGCTATCGACAACGGCGACTATAGCTTCCGCTTTGCCGAGGGCGACAAGGCGGCAGGCGACAGAGTGCTTAACAGGTCGCTGAACCGGGTGAAGGACATACTGATGCATGCGCGCGACGAGCAGATGGAGCGAGAGAAATACTTTGAACTTATACTTGATTCTGTCGATACGGGCATTATCGTGGTTGAGGAAGGCCGTGGGGTGGTGCTGCGCTACAACCGTGCTGCACAGAAACTTCTGCAGCGTGAGGTGATAACGCACGTCGACCAGATAAAGGAGAGCATGAAAAACTTCTCGTCGCGCGAGACCAACACATTCTTGAAAGGGCGCCGTGTGAGGATTGTTGCCTTCAGCGACATCAAGGGCGAGCTTGCCAATCAGGAAATCGATTCGTGGGTTAAACTTATACGTGTGCTTACTCACGAAATCATGAATACCGTAACGCCTATTGTGTCGCTCAGTGATACGCTGCTGCGCCATTCGGAAGGCGAACAGCATGAGGGACTTTCGGTAATCAACCGCACAGGCAAGGAACTGGTCAGGTTTGTTGAGAACTACCGCCGATTTACCCATGTTCCTGCGCCGCAGCCTACGCTCTTTTACGTTAAGCCGTTTCTTGAGCGGATGGCGAGTCTTGCCAGACAGTATCTTAAAGACGGATGCACTGTTGAGGCCGACGTGCTTCCGGGCGATCTTATTGTATATGCCGATGAGGGACTTATAAGCAGGGTGGTGTCTAATCTGCTGAAAAATGCCGCCGAGGCAGTATCTGCCGGTGGGCATATATGGATGAAGGCTTACACCGGCGAGAACGACACCGTGGTGATAGACGTAATAGATGACGGCCCGATGATACCCGACGATGTGGCCTCTCACATATTTGTGCCTTTCTTCACGACAAAGAAAGAAGGCAGCGGCATAGGGCTTTCTATATCCAGGCAGATAATGCGTGTGAGCAACGGCTTTATCTCTCTTGTTACCGACAGGGCTAACCGACTGACTATCTTCAGGCTTATCTTCAACTAATTTCTGTTTTGTACCGGTGTGACGAGTTTAACAAGGCAACACGTCACGCTGTATGTGTCTATCATTCAGTTTATTAAAGACAAATGTGACGAGTGATAAGTTTATTCAGAAACTTTTATTGCATATACTTATAGTCAGGATCCCTGATTTATTCTCCATGTCTTTGTGTATATGTAACAAGGCATAAAAAAAGCTGCCCCAAAATGTTTGAGACAGCTTTTTGTTTATTGTTTTGCTTTAAGGATTATTCAGCACGGAGTGTGAAACGCTTGAAAGCAACAACTGTGAGCTCCTTGTCGGCAGCCTGCAGATACTGAGCAACAGTCTGCTTGCTGTCCTGGATGAACTCCTGGTTGAGCAGGCAAGAATCCTTGTAGAACTTAGCCATACGGCCCTTAGCGATGTTCTGAACCATCTGCTCGGGCATGTTGGCAGCCTTCTGCTCAGCTGTTTCTTTCTTTATCTTGCGTATCTCTTCAGCCTGAGCCTCTGTGATGTTGCCTTTAGCAATACCCTCAGCGATGTGCTCCTCGTTCTCAGCGATGTAGAGATTGAAGCCAGCCTTCTTCAGGGCAGCCTCTACAGCCTTGTTGATCTGCTCCTCTTTTGTCTTCTCGATAGCAACAGTCAGCTCAGTGTCTTTAACTTCCTGAGGAACGCTTGCCTCGTCGAGAGCAACAGGGTTCATAGCTGCTACCTGCATAGCAACAGCGTGAGCCTGCTCTTCAGCCGGCTTGTTAGTCTGAACCATTGTGCAGAGCAAGTGCTTGTTCATGTGGTCATAAACAGACACGTTGTCGCCTTCGAGATAGAGATATCCGTCAAGTTCGGTCTTCTCGCCTGTGATACCAGAGCGTGCGATAACCTCGTCCTGAACAGTGCTTCCGTTCAGAGGCAGAGCCTTAACTTCGTCAAGAGTCTTAGCCTTGGCAGCAACGGCAGCATCAAGGATGCTCTGTGTCAGAGCGATGAAGTCTTTACCGTTAGCAACGAAGTCGGTCTCGCACTTCAGGGCTATCATGGCAGAGAAACCATTGTCAGCCTTAACGAGTACACAGCCGTTAGATGTCTCGCGGTCGCTACGTTTAGCAGCGATAGCCTGACCCTTCTCACGGATGATTTGTACTGCCTTGTCAAAGTCGCCTTCAGCGTCTGTGAGGGCTTTTTTGCAATCTGCAAGACCGGCACCGGTCATCTTGCGGATTTTCTGTATATCAGCTATTGATACAGCCATAATTCGTATTTTCTATTTTAAGTTAGTTAAAATCAGATATTAAGCCTCAGCGGGAGTCTCTTCAGCTGTTTCTTCAGCCTTAGCAGCCTCTTCCTCTTTAGCAGGAGCATCCTTGCGAGCCTTGCGGGCGCGCTTCGGTTTGTCCTCTATAGCGTTAGCCTCAGCCTGCTCTTTTGCAGCTTTCTCGTCAGCCTTCTCTACCTTGCGCTCCTCAAGACCCTCTGCGATAGCAGCGCAGCATGCGTTCAGGATAACCTCAACGCTGTCTTTTGCGTCGTCGTTAGCAGGAATCATGAAGTCAACATCCTTAGGATCAGAGTTGGTGTCAACGATTGCAAATACAGGAATACCCAGGCGGTTAGCCTCTTTAACTGCGATAGCCTCTTTCATAACGTCGATAACGAACAGAGCTGAAGGCAGACGAGTCAGGTCAGCAATAGAGCCGAGGTTCTTCTCGAGCTTAGCGCGCTGACGTGTGATCTGCAGAATCTCACGCTTAGAGAGATTTGAGTAAGTTCCGTCGTTCATCAGTTTGTCGATGTTGGCCATCTTCTTAACAGCCTTGCGGATTGTCGGGAAGTTGGTGAGCATACCGCCCGGCCAGCGCTCGATAACGTAAGGCATGTTTACAGACGCAGCCTTCTCAGCTACAACGTCCTTTGTCTGTTTTTTAGTAGCAACGAACAGGATTTTCTTTCCTGACTTGGCAATCTGCTTCAGTGCGTCTGCAGCCTCGTCAATCTTGGCTACAGTCTTGTGAAGGTCGATGATGTGGATGCCGTTGCGCTCCATGAAGATATAAGGAGCCATTGCGGGATTCCACTTACGTTTCAGGTGGCCAAAGTGGCAGCCAGCCTGCAATAACATATCAAAATTTGTTCTTGACATTTTCTTTTCTTTTTAATTGTTTTGTTTACTTTCTTTTTAGTTTTGTTAGAACCAACCGACAGGTAACCGCTCTGCGGCATTAGCACCGCGGCATGGCCATGAGCGCTTTCCGATTATCGCCGTTGTGGCGGGTCTTATCGGTTTAGATGCTAAACAATGTTCAGTCGGCAGACTTGGGGCTTCGCCGTACACAAGGTAAATAAAGCCTTGTGACGACGCTTCCACAGGCATGCCTTTATCTTTAGGAACAGTTTCCGCCAGATATTAACGCTTACTGAACTGGAAGCGACGGCGAGCCTTCGGACGACCCGGTTTCTTACGCTCAACGGCACGTGCGTCACGAGTAAGGAATCCGTGATCTTTCAGATTCTTCTTGTCTTCCTCGTTGATCTTAACGAGTGCGCGTGCAATGGCGAGGCGCAGAGCCTGGCTCTGACCTGTGAAACCACCACCATCGAGGTTCACCTTTATATCATATTTCTCAGCTACGTCAAGGAGCTGCAGAGGCTGCTTAACAACATACTGCAGAATAGCTGATGGGAAATATTCTGTAATGTCTTTCTTGTTTATTGTAATTTTGCCTGTACCTTCGCTTACGTAAACACGTGCCACGGCACTTTTACGGCGACCTATTGCATTAACTACTTCCATTATTGCTTAATTATTTATACTGGTTAATATCAATTGCTTTTGGCTGCTGAGCCTGCATATCGTGCTCTGTGCCATCGAATATATAAAGATTGTTCAAGATATGACGTCCGAGACGGCCTTTGGGCAGCATGCCTTTAACTGCGTGACGGATTATCTTGTCTGCACCGTCCTTGCGCTTGCGCAGCTCGGCAGGAGTGTTGAAACGCTGTCCGCCAGGATAACCAGTATAACGGGTGTACACCTTGTCGGTTTCTTTCTTGCCAGTGAATACCACCTTAGCGGCATTGATGATGATAACATTGTCACCACAGTCTACGTGAGGAGTGAAGTTAGGTTTGTACTTTCCACGCAGAATCTTGGCAACCTTAGAGCAAAGACGGCCAACTACCTGGTCTGTGGCGTCGATAACAACCCACTCTTTCTTTGCTGTTTCCTTATTTGCGGAAATAGTTTTGTAACTTAAAGTGTTCATTTTTAATTTTAAAATTACTACTAAAAAACGTTTTTAAATTCATTATTGCTTGAACGGCGATTCACTAACCGTCGCACTCGGCCAAAAGTACGACTATTAACACTCCGTTCCGGGGTTCTAAGAGTTATCCCCTTAATAATCGGACTGCAAAGGTACATATTTTTATTATAACTCGTTCGCAGGGAAGGGCGTTGAATGTGTTGTATTATATTTAATTAACTTAGTTTAACTACCGCTGAGCGTCGTATAGCGTAAAACCTGATGCCTTTTCAGCAGAATAAATGCGGCTCGGCCAAGCAAAAAGTAAAAAAACTGTGTTTTTTATTTTGCTTTGCTCTCACCTTTCATTATCTTTTCATAAGATAAGATGCGGTTCGGCTAAGCAAAAAGTAAAAAAACTATGTTTTTTATTTTGCTTTGCTCTCACCTTTCATTATCTTTGCCGACAGAAAGATAATCAGATTGTGGCGGCAGAATGTGCAGCTTTGGGCTTAGGCGTTGTTTGCATGCTGAATATGTAAGCGGCCCTGATGGTGCTGCGGCACTTTAAGCTTCTGCCGGATATCCAAATTTTTAAGACTATTTGTTATGCAGGCAATAATCCTTGCGGCCGGACTTGGGCGCAGACTTGGCGAATACACCAAGAACAACACTAAATGTATGGTAGAGGTCAACGGCGTGAAACTGATTGACCGTATGCTCGGACAGCTTGCGCGTCTTGACTTGCGGCGCGTGGTTATCGTTGTGGGATATAAGGGCAGTGAACTAAAGGCCCATATAGGCAACAGGTACGACGGCAGGCTCAACATAGAGTATGTGGAGAATCCTATATATAACAAGACAAACAATATTTATTCGCTTTCGCTGGCCAAGGAGCAGCTGCAGCAGGACGATACGCTGCTTATAGAGTCTGACCTTATTTTCTCCGACCGCATGCTGCCCATGATATTGAACGATCCGCATCCCAACCTTGCACTTGTGGCTAAATATGAGTCGTGGATGGACGGAACGATGGTAAGGATAGACAAGGAGCGCAATATCGTGAACTTTGTCCCTAAGAAGGCTTTCAGGTTTGAGGATGTCGATGATTACTATAAAACGGTAAACATCTATAAGTTCAGCCGTGAGTTTTCGTGCCGTCAGTATGTTCCTTTCCTCGATGCTTACTGCAAGGCCTTGGGCAACAACGAATATTATGAGCAGGTGCTGCGAGTGATAACGCTGCTCGACAATTCTAACCTTAAGGCGCTTCCTGTTGGAAACGAGAAATGGTATGAGATTGACGACGTGCAGGACCTTGATATTGCTGAGACGCTCTTTGCCGAGGACGAGGAGATGATGCGCCGCTATAACTACCGCTACGGCGGTCATTGGCGCTTCCCGAAGATGCTCGACTTCTGCTATCTTGTCAACCCTTACTTCCCGCCCGAGCAGCTCACCGAGGAGATGAAGGCCAACTTTGACACGCTCATGCGCGAATATCCGTCGGGCATGTATGTCAACTCGCTGCTGGCCGGCAAGTATTTCGGCATCAGGCAGCAGTTTGTCGTTGTGGGCAACGGTGCGGCAGAGCTTATCAAGAGCCTCATGGAGCAGTCGGAAGGACTTACGGGCGTGGTGTTCCCTACGTTTGAGGAATATCCCCACCGCCTCAGTAAGGACGACATCGTGGCGTTTTATCCCGACAACAATGACCTGTCTTATACCGCCGACGACCTTATGCGTTTCTTCGAAGGCAGCGGCATAAAGAGTCTTCTGCTTATCAATCCCGACAACCCTTCAGGCAACTTCATTCCGGCAGACGATGTCCTGCGCCTTAGCCGCTGGTGCGCCGGGCAGGGCATAAGGCTCGTTGTCGACGAGTCGTTTGTCGACTTCAGCGATGACTTTGAGCATAACACGCTGCTGCGCAACTCAACGCTCGAGGACAATCCCCGCCTTGTTGTCATCAAGAGCATATCCAAGTCATACGGTGTGCCGGGGCTTCGCCTTGGCATAATGGCGTCTGCCGACGAGCAGCTTATCAGCCGTGTGAAGAAGGATGTAAGCATCTGGAACATCAATTCGTTTGCCGAGTTCTACATGCAGATATTCAACAAATATCAGGCCGACTACACCCAAGCCTGCCATAAGTTTATTAGCGAACGGGCACGTTTCATGAAGCGCTTGCAGACAGTGTCTTACATGCGTGTGCTGCCGTCGCAGGCCAACTATTTCTGCTGTGAGGTGCTTGGCAAGTTCACGTCGCACGAACTGGCAAAGAAGCTCCTGGCGCAGTTTAATATAATGATAAAAGACTGCAACACTAAAACCTTCCTTGAGGGCAAGAACTTTGTCAGGATATCAGTGAGAGACACGGCCGACAACGACAGGCTTGTGGATGCACTGCTGGCTTTAGACAAACAATAACACAACAATACGCACGACATGAAAATATGTATCTGCGGAGGTGGAAACCTCGGACATGTAACAGCCGGATTTATTGCCGCAGCCGGCACCGATGAAGTGAGAATACTTACGCGCCGCCCGGCTCAGTGGGGCGAAACCTTGCTTGTCGACACTCCTGACCGTGGCACGCTCGAGGGCCGTCTGGCCTGCGTGTCGGCCGATGCCGCCGAGGTGGTGCCCGGTGCCGACATCGTTCTGCTCTGCCTTCCCGGCTTTTCGATAGAGTCTACGCTCAGCGAAATATGTCCGCATCTCTCTGCCTCCACGGTTGTGGGCAGCATCGTGTCGAGCACGGGCTTTTATTTCCATGCCAGGCGCCTGCTGCCTTCCGGCACACCTCTTTTCGGCTTTCAGCGCGTGCCCTTCATAGCCCGCACCTCGGAGTATGGCCACAGGGCGTCGCTCCTTGGGTATAAAAAGTCGCTGAGCATGGGCACGGACAAAGTGGAGCATCCCGAACAGCTGCGTAGCGACATAGAGCGCCTCATGGCCACTCCTGTAACTCTTCTTGACAATATGTATGAGGTGAGTCTCACCAACAGCAATCCGCTGCTCCATCCCTCGCGTCTTTACAGCATGTGGAAAGACTGGAAGCCGGGTGATGTCTACAGCCGCAACAGCATGTTCTATGAGGAATGGACCGAAGAGGCGGCAGCCATTTATATCGCCATGGACAACGAGCTTAGCCTGCTGCTCCGTGTGCTTCCCGTTTCGCCCGGATGCATTCCCGGCGTGCTCGAATATTACGAGAGCACCGACGCCGCCTCTCTTGCGGCAAAGCTGCGCTCCATAGAAGCCTTCAAGGGCATACCGTCGCCAATGAAGAAGGTCGACGGGGGCTATGTTCCCGATTTCTCGAGCAGATATTTCACCGAGGACTTTCCCTACGGACTTGCCATAATACGCAATCTGGCAAAAGAAAAACATATACCTTGTCCGGTTATTGACAAGGTTTACGAGTGGGGAATGAGCAAGATTTCATGACCAGGTGTCAGTTGCGACAATACAAGAAAAGCCGGACAATGACCATTGCCCGGCTTTTCTTTTCTCTTATGTCTAAATCGTTTTTTCTTTTTCTTGATGCTATTCGCCGTCTTTCGGCTCGTTGCCGTCGGTCCAGTAAGCCTCGAAGCTGTGGGTTACGCGCTGGTCCACGGGCGGCAGCTTCATATAGTCGCCGTAGGTGCGGCTCAGATAGTCTTTATATCCTGCCATGGTCTTATACATTTTTCCCTCAAACTCAATGTCAACATCGCCCTCTATGTCCTTTGCCGGCATGCATCCCTTTACCGACGGCCCGGCTTCGGTCATGTTGGCAACGGTGTTTGTAGGCTCCCGTCTTACCACCATGCGCTCAATCATGCCGTTTAGCATGCCCACGGTTACGGGCAGCATCTTGTAGCAATAGTAGGCCAGTGCCGACTTCAGATAGTTTCTCTTTGAAATTTTGCATCGCCTTATCTTATACAGCAGCCGCTTGCGCTTGAATATGCGCTGCCTTTCGGCCTCGTTGTCGCTGACGTAGTCTACGGGGAATATGTCTACGTAAACGCCAATCTGGTATCCTTCTGTTTCTGTCTCAACGAGCAGCGTGCGTGTGTCTACCACCTTCGCGAATGTGTAGAAGTAGTTTTTCTCCTTCTTCGGGTCGAGCACGCGGTAGCGTCCGCCAGCGTCAGTATAGAGCTTCACAAATCTGTCGTAGTCTTTTCTCGGCATATACAGGTCGAGGTCGTCGTCCCATGGTATGTATCCCTTGTGGCGCACGGCTCCTATAAGAGTGCCGCACGACAGAAAATACATTATGCCGTTGGCTGTGCAGAATCTGTGTATGTCGTCGAGTATGCCCGTCTGCACCTTGCGCAGTTCGGCTATGTCGGTAATTCGTTTCATATCTTTTCCGCGTAAATCAGTTTGATGCAAAGGTAATGCTTTTTTATGTTTTTGCCGCATGGCTTTGTAAAAAGTAGCTAAACATGGGCCGTCCTGCCGGGCGTTATGTGCCTGTTGGTGCAGGCGTTGAGGCCTGCATGGCGTCATCAGGTCAGCCGTACACCTTCTCGTAGCTTGTCTGCATCTGCCTTACGCCAAATTTTGCGGCGGCAAAGTCGCGGGCGATGCTGCCTAATTTGTCTTTGTCTTCCTTTGCCACAATGTCGTTGAATATGTGCATGTAGGCGTCGATGCTGTTGCCGCTCACCTTCAGCGGCCAGTCGTCGGGCAGGGTGTCGCGCAGTCCGGGGCAGCTGTTGGCTATCACGGGCAGTGCCTCCATGCTTGCCTCGAGCGACATTATGCTCAGACCTTCAAACACCGACGGCATGAGCAGATAGTCGAACGATGACAGATATGCCGGCAGTCCGTGTATTGGGCCGCGCAGGCTCACGTTGGGCAGTCCGCCGAGCTTGCTTTGCACAAAGGCGTGCATGCTGCCGTCGCCCACCACGTGGAAGAAGAAACGGCCGTCGCCGCTCAGTCTGCTGATAATCTCCACGAGCACGTCGATGCCTTTCTGTGGTTCGAGCCGTCCGGCAAACAAGATGTTCTTCTTGCCTTCAACAATTCCGTCAAACGGTTTCTGCGTCGATGGAGCCACACCATTATATATAATAGGTGCTGTGTGGTGATATTCTGCGGCGTAGTTGTCGCGCACGGCTACAGATATGGCTATGTTTGAATTGTTGCGTATAAAGAATTTCTCCACCTTCATCCCGGTCTTCTTCAGTCCTGTCCATAGCTGTGTGTTGTGTATTGTGCGCACCACCTTGCAGCCTCTGAGCAGCGTCGGGAACATCTTGAAGAACGAATATACGGCAAGGTCGGGCATCTCGGTGTGGCTGTGTATCACGGCAGGGCGGTATCTCAGAAACAGAAAGATAAACCACAGCGGAAAGGTAACTGCGGCGAGACGCTCAAACAGATAATGAAAATGCACCTCTGGCACCAGCCCCCGGTGATATTTTATCCCCGCGTCCTCAAGTTCCTTTATAAAAACTTTGGTGAACGCCGAGTGTGCGCGTATCAGTTCCACCACGTGATATTCAAAGCCTTCAGTCTGCGACTTGGCAATGTTCACGGCCACTCTCTCGGCTCCGCCCACATCGAAATGCGACACTATATGAAAAATTCGTTTCTTCTTATTCTGCATATCTGTTTATGGCAAAGTTGTTATATCTGCAAAAATACGAAGAATAATTGAGAATGGAGAATTGAGAATGGAGAAATGAAGTTCGGCGCAAACCAATTAAGATTTGAGGATTTACATTATAGCTTGTCCGACGGATATGTAGCAACAAGACTATTGTTCCGGCTGATTTGCAATCTGCCGGAATTAAGTATAAGGATTTTTTAATCCGATTACTTCCTATTTTTTTTGATTAAATAGGTATGAGTCTCGGATCACAGATCCTGATATTCGATGCTGCCACGCCCCATTCTTTGCGCAGGCTGTCCTACAAGCGGCATATATCAACAAGACTATTGTGCCGGCAGATTTGCAATCTGCCGGAATAGAATATAAGGATTTTTCAATCCGCTTGCTTCCTATTTTTTTATTAATAGGTATGAATTTCGGATCAAAGATCCTTATATTTTTTGCTGTCGGATAGCATATCCGACAGAACATTAGCTTAGCTGCTTCCTACAAGCGGCATATACCAACAAGACTATTGTTCCGGCTGATTTGCAATTGTCGTGCAAGCGAGAGCAGAAGCAAATTATATTTGGTTATGCCGAGCGCAGCCGACAATCAATAAAATTAATCTGCCGGAATTAAGTATAAGAGCCAATGGTCAGCGAAGCTAATTTTTTAATCCGCTTACTTCCTATTTTTTTGATTAAATAGGTATGAGTCTCGGATCACAGATCCTTATACTTTATGCTGTCGGATAGCATATCCGCCAGAACAATAGCCTTGCTGCTTCTTTACAATTCTGTAGCAACAAGACTAATGTTCCGGCAGATTTGCAATCTGCCGGAACTGAATATAAGGATTTTCAATCCGCTTGCTTCCTATTTTTTTTATTAATAGGTATGAATTTCGGATCACAGATCCTTATACTTTATGCTGTCGGATAGCATATCCGCCAGAACATTAGCCTTGTTGCTTCTCTACAATTCTTATATTCGATGTTGTCCCTACAAGCGGCATATACCAACAAGACTAATGTGCCGGCTGATTTGCACGTGTTGTTGAGCACAGCGAAAAATCTGCCGGAATTGAGTATAAGGATTTTTCAATCCGCTTGCTTCCTATTTCTTATTGCATAGGTATGAGTCTCGGATCATAGATCCTTATATTTTTTGCTGTCGGATAGCATATCCGACAGAACATTACTCTTGTTGTTTCTCGATGCTGTCGAATTTTTCGCTGCGCTCAACAACACGTGCATATCCGCCAGAACAATAGTCTTGTTGCTTCTCTACAATTCTTATATTTATTGTGCCGACGGATATGTAGCAGCAAAGCTAATGTGCCGGCTGATTAGCAATAGCCCGTAGGGCTACACTTTTGTAACCGGGTGTGGCGAAGCTTTGCGAAGCCACGCCCGGTTGTTCTGCTAAGATAAGCATGCACCCGAAGAGGTGCTACTTTAAAACATGTATTCTAAGTGAGTGCCTTTTTATAACAAGTATCACCACTTCGGGTGATTACCCCTGTTTTTGCATCCGTGGGTGTGCCACCCACGGTTACATAAGTGTAGCCCTTCGGGCATCTCTTACCCGATGTGCCGGTTGATTTGTAGACCGCCAGAACATTAGCTTTGCTGTTTCTCTACAATTTTGCCCACACAACTTTTTATAGCTTGTCCGACGGATAAGCCACGCCCCATTCTTTGCGCAGGCTGTCGAGCAGCTCCATAATGCGTAAGGTTTCTGCGTGCGGCATGTCTTCAGGCTCAATCATTCCTTTGCGTATGGCTTCCATGGCGGCATGCACTTCATATTCATAGCCTGTGATTTGTGGCGGACAGGTGTATATGCCTGTCTGCTTGTGGTTAGTGTCGTAGACAGTTACCGTGTGCGGATTGTTGATGTTGTCGATAACCATATAGCCTTTATCGCCCGACACCACTCCCATGCGGTCGTTGGCACAGCGTGCCGTGGTCTGCATCACGGCCATCTCTCCTTCGGGATAGATGAAGGTCATGCTGTTCTGCAGGTCAACTCCCAGCTCGTTTTTGCTGCAGCATGACATTATGCGCTCAGGCGAATTTCCAAACAGCATGAAGGCAAGGTTGATGGGGTAGACACCCAGGTCGAGCAGGGCGCCGCCGCACAGTTCCGGTTTCTTTATGCGTTCTTTGTGCTCTATCGGATAGCCAAGGTTGGCTGTCAGCATATACGGACGGCCTATCAGCTCACCGCTGTGCGCCATCTTTACTATTTCTTTAGAGAAAGGCATGTAGCGTGTCCAGATGGCTTCAGCGAGGAACACTTTACGCTCACGGGCCAGCGCCACCAGTTCTTCAGCCTGCGTCTTGTTGGCTGTAAATGTCTTTTCGCACAGCACGGCCTTGCCGTTCAGCAGGCACTGGCGCGCCTGCTCATAATGATGCGAATGTGGTGTGGCAATATAAATCAGGTCAACCTGCTCATCCTGTATCAGTTCGTCGTAAGAGCCATAAGCCTTTTCTGCGCCCCATTTGTTCTGAAACTCCCTGGCCTTTTCAATGCTGCGCGATGCTATGGCATAAAGATGTGCTTCCGGCATGCGCCCTACAGTTTCGGCCATTGATGCCGCAATGCTGCCGGCGCCGATGATGCCTACGCGAAATATTTGTTCCATATATATTCTTGTCTTAAAGTGATGTTGATTAATCGTAAATGCTTGTAATTTATATGATTGTCGAAAATTTGCCGTGTCCTTATAATGATAAAGAATAAAGAACTGCGAACAACAGTCGCTCTGATTACCGAAAGCAAAGTTATACAATTATTTTGTATTACAGATAGTTTGACTGTTCCGATTTATCAATTCCGCAATTTTTTTGATGCAGATGCCGGCGTAAATTTTACGAGCTTAATGGTGAATTGAAGGGTGAAAATAAAAACTATTTTAAATGTAGAAGTGATGTGATTATTGTCTTTGACGAATGTAATGACCTGATGGAGTTTATTGCGTAGAATGTTTATCTGAAAAAAAAATGATATGAAAATTAATATCAAAAAATTTGCAGATGATATTAATTTCCGTATCTTTGCATTGTGGTTGCTTTTATATCACATAATTTAATTGTTTAATTCCTTATTCTTAAAGAAAGGAGGCTCTGGTGAAATATAGTGAACTAGAAAGACAGTTAAAAAAGGCCGGTTGTAAACTGGTTGATGCCGATGGCAGACATCCTACATGGTATAGTCCGAAAACAGGAAAATATTTTCAGACAAGCCATCATAAATCAGAAGAAGTGAAACCTGGTACTTTGAAAAGTATTAAGAGGGATGCGGGGATAAACTAATCTCCTGCATTTAAAGACATATTATATTTTTTATTTATACTTGATAAATCAATTACCAAGATTAAGGATATTATTATGGTACGTAAAAAAATCAACGTTGTTATAGAACGGGGAGTCGACGGCACCTATTCTGCTTTCATTGCTGATAATAACTGCAAGTTCGGTTGTATAGGAGAAGGTAAAAACGTTGAAGAAACCAAAACAGATTTTTTGGCTGCCGTTGACGATATGAAAGAAGTGTATCGAAAGAATGGAAAAGAATTTCCTGACGTAGAGTTTAATTTTACTTATGATGTGGCATCTTTTCTTAATTACTATGCCTATGCTTTCTCATTGGCAGGTTTGGCGCGTATTACAGGAGTAAATCAAGGACAACTGAGCCACTATGTCACAGGAAGACGTAAACCTTCAAAGACAACAATTGAAAAGATTGAAAAATCTTTGCACGATTTTGCTGTTGAGATTGCTGATATTAAGTTTGTGTGAACATGTGAAATAATAAAGATAAAGGAGCTGTCTGAATTATTCACCCCGTGCCGCCGGATATATACCAACAAGGATTTTTTTAGTAGTTAGAACCAGATGCCTTGTGGCTTAAGAACAAGCGGCATATATCAACAAGACTATTGTGCCGATTTATTAGCAATAGCCCGTAGGGCTACATTTTTGTAACCGGGTGTGGCGAAGCTCAGCGAAGCCACGCCCGGCTGTCTTACAAGGCGAAGCATGCACCCGAAGAGGTGCTACTTTAAAACATGTTTTCTAAGTGAGTGTTTTTTATAATAAGTATCACCACTTCGGGTGATTTCCCCTGTTTTTTTACGTCCGTGGGTGTGCCACCCACGGTTACATAAGTGCAGCCCTTCGGGCATCTCTTACTAAATGTGTCGGTTCCGTGAACATTAGCCTTATTGCTTTTATGCTACGTGATAAAAAGTAAAAAGTCAGGACAAAAATTTTTTTCAATCTGGAAAACTAATTCGTAACGGATGTTAATTTTAGACGCTTTCAGACTATATGACATTAACATTCGTTTGCTTTTATACGCTGTTTCATTCAGAATAACGCCTGTTTTTATGCTCTAAAGCGTTGCTTTTTGTCGTGCAAATGGCACGTTTACGAATCGTAAACGGCCCACTTTTGGATGAAAAGTGGCCGAGTAATATTTTTTAACCATTGCCATTTTGTTCTGTAATCTTGGTAAAAGCCGATATATCAACACTTTACCGAAAATGTCGATTTTGTGCAATTTTTCGCACCAAACCGCGGTTTCGTGATGAGCATGGCAATTCTGGAGAGGTTAAGTTTTAGGAGTTAAAGGAGTTAGAGTAGTTAAAGTCAAATGCATTGTGGCTTAAAAACAAACGGATATACTAACAAGACTAATGTGCCGGCTGATTTGCACGTGTTGTTGAGCACAGCGAAAAATCTGCCGGAACTGAATATAAGGATTTTCAATCCGCTTGCTTCCTATTGCTAATTTATAGGTATGTTTTTCGGATCAAAGATCCTGATATTTTTTGCTGTCGGATAGCATATCCGCCAGAACATTACTCTTGCTGTTTCTCCACAATTCCCTGCAAGCGGCATAATACCAACAAGACTAATGTGCCGGCTGATTTGTAATCTGCCGGAATTGAATATAAGGATTTTCAATCCGCTTGCTTCCTATTGCTAATTTATAGGTATGAGTTTCGGATCGCAGATCCTTATATTTGATGCTGTCGGATAGCATATCCGCCAGAACATTACTCTTGTTGTTTCTCTGCAATTCTCGGTATGTAGCAACAAAGCTAATTTTAGTAGTTAAAGTAGTTATAGAAGTTAGAGTAGTTAAAGTCAAATGCATTGTGGCTTAAAAACAAACGGATGTACCAACAAGACTAATGTGCCGGCTGATTTGTAATCTGCCGGAATTAAGTATAAGGATTTTCAATCCGCTTGCTTCCTATTTATGATTTATAGGTATGAATTTCGGATCGCAGATCCTTATATTTGATGCTGTCGGATAACATATCCGCCAGAACATTACTCTTGTTGTTTCTCAATTGTATCACCACAAAGCATATGAATTATTCACTCTTCACTCTTCGTTCTTCACTTAATTTGTCATATCCGCCATAACATTATCCTTGTTGTTTCTCTAAAACGATTCCCTACAAAATTTTGTATCACCACAAAGCATTTCATAATTGGCTTGCGCCGAACTTCAATTCCCAATTCTCACTTCCCAATTCTCACTTCCCAATTCTCAATTTTCACTTCCCAATTTTCACTTCTCAATCCTCAATTCTCACTTCTCAATTTTCGATTATCCCCCCTTTTATCCCCCCAAGGAACACAATAGCAAAAAGTGCTGAAACGTCAAAAAAGTGCTGAAACGTCAAAAATAAAACTGCTAAAACGACAAAAATATGCGATTTTGACAATTAAAACATTTTTTATTAAAAAAAATTATTGAAACATGAATATTTTTACTTACTTTATACACCGAAAATCTAATGCGTATAATCCAGAAATATATAAAGTATGAGCAAAAAAACATTATTATTGACACTTTTTCTATTCATTACGGCAGCGTTTTCGCCTGTTGCAGCACAGGGCAACTCCGGGGCCGACACGGTTTACACGTTCCGCTTCTTGCCTCAGAAGGATATGTTCTATGTGCCTATGTATGACAACGAAAACGAACTGGCGCGCCTGCTCGACTGCATCGACCGGCTCATGCCTGGAATAACCGACGGCACAGTGCCTGTCTATGTCGACGGATACTGTAGCTCCATGGGCAGCGAAAAAGAAAACCTCGCCACAGCTGCCATACGTTCAAACCGTGTGAAGTCAGAACTTATAATAAGGAGAAACCTTACTGAAGACTGCTTCGTCACAGCCAACCATCCCACTGACGGCGACTATGTGGTGGTGAGAGTGAAAGTCCCCACCAACCTCTCCCGTGTGGATGAGGCTATGGATGTCAAAGCCTCAGATGATACTGATGTCAAAGTCTCAGATGATACTGTCGGCAAGGTCTCAGATGATACTGCCGGCAAGGCATCAGACAACTCCCAAGCGGAATCAGAAGGCTTGAGCCTCCCCCATCGGGGGGAGGTTGGAGGGGGCTTCGCCTTCCGCTTCAACCTGCTGCGCTGGGCCACGCTTACGCCCGACCTCGGCATCGAGTGGCGCATCAGCCCGTCGTGGGGCTTACTGGTCAACGGCTCATGGACATCATGGAGCTGGAACGACAAAGACCGCCGCTACGCTCTGTGGGAGGTTATGCCCGAGGTGCGCTATTATATAGGCAGCAGCAAGGCATGGTATCTGGGCGCTATGTTCAAGACGGGCGAGTTCAACTATAAGCTCTCCGAAACGGGCCGTCAGGGCGACCTGATTGGCGGCGGACTCACCGCCGGCTACCAGCTGCGGCTCGGCAAGGCTCTGGCTCTCGACTTCGGCATCGGTCTGGGCTATCTTAACGCCGACTTTGAGAAATATGAAGTCATCGACGGTGTGCGCGTGCGCCGCGGCAACGAGACAAAAGACTGGTGGGGACCCATCAATGCCGGTGTGACATTGGTATGGAAGATGAGATAATAATAAATTAAGAATTAAGGATTGAGAATTGAGAATTATGAATTAAAAATTAAATATTTCTTATGAAAAAGATATATACAATCATACTGACGGCATTGTTGCTCTCTTCCTGTGTGAAGGACACGCTTTATGACACGCCGCACCCCGACCACGGAATGATTTCGGTTACAGCCGACTGGTCGGCCCGCGGCGAGGGTATCGACATACCTGCCACATGGACGGTCACTATGGGCGACTATACCGGGACGGAGACTTCCGCCACCCATGCCCCCGACCATCTGTTTGATCCTGGCAGCTACACCCTTGCGGTGTGGAATCCGGCTGAAGGAATCACAGTAAGCGGCACCACCGCCACCGTTGCCGCAGCCACGGGCAACGACGCCGGCTCAGGAGCCTTCATCAGCAATGCCCCGGGCTGGCTGTTCACCAGCGTGCAGCAGGTGCTGATAGAGAAGGACACTGACTATCCGCTGACCGCCGCGATGAAGCAGCAGGTGCGCGAGCTGACGCTTGTCGTCGAGCCGACGGGTGATGCCGCCGGACGCATCACGGAGATTGTTGCCCATCTGACGGGTGCAGCCGGAACACTCGACTTCGCAACCGATACCTACGGAGCCGCTTCGAACGTCGTGCTGCCCTTCACGAAGATTACCGAAGGAGCCGATGCCGGCAAGTGGAAAGCCACGGTACGGCTGCTGGGTGTGACCGGCACGGAACAGCTGCTGACGGGCGAAATCCGCTATGCTGACGGCAACCCGACCCCCACCACGCTGAAAAGCGACCTTACGGAAGCTCTCGCGGCCTTCAACACCGGAAAGGGCGAATCGCTGACCCTCGGCGGAACGCTGGTTGAGACTCCCGAAGGCATGGAAGTGAACGGAGCCGGAATTACCGGTTGGGAAGAAGTGGAAGGTGATGATGTAAATGCCGATTTGTAAATAATTAGCAAACCGAACGCAGAAGCAAAGCTTGCTTTGATTATGCTGAGGTGCAGCAATTATTGAAATGGAATTTAACAAATAAAATGACAGATATAATGAAGACAAGATTTTTTGCACTTGCGGCGCTCGCCCTCGCACTGGCAGCCTGCAATAACGACAACGAGATTCTGAACAATGACGGTCCCGTGGCCGCCCGGTTTATCGCCGACATCGCCCCCGCCACCCGCGCCAGCGGAACCACCTGGACTGGCGGAGACCGCATCGGCGTCACCGACATCGGTAACGATACCCGGTACGGCAACGTGCCTTTCATCCTGAAGAACGGGAAATTTGAGGCAGAAGAAAAGGTCATCTATATCGAAGATGCAGAGACCCATACTTTCCGCGCCTACTATCCGTACAACGCGGCGGGAGGCACCCTCGCAGCCACGACCGATGCCACGGCGCAGCAGAACCAGCCTGCCATCGACTTCCTCTTTGCTTCAGGAGCTACGGGAGACAAAGACAGCCCGGTAGTGAGCTTCACCGACAAAACCGACAAAGGCGGTGCGGACAACTCCTTCCACCACCGCATGAGCCGGATAACCCTTACCTTCGAGGCGGGCGACGGCGTGGATTTCAGCCAGGTCAAGCCTGAACGTTACACGCTGGACGGATTGAAACTCACCGGTACGTTCAACACGGCCGACGGTATTGCCACCGCAGACGACGGGGCACAGACCGGAGAACTGACCATGGAGCTGGCCGACGGCAACCTCACGTCATCGGTCATCCTCTTCCCGCAGACAGCTGCCTCCCTGCCGTTGGTTGTGATTTATAATAATCTGAAATATCTTGCCACGCTCACCGTGCCCGAAGGCGCACTGCAGGCGGGCAACAACTATACCTATACCGTCAAGGTACGCAACAAAGGCATTGAAGTCAGCGAAGCCACCATTGCAAAGTGGAACGACGTAGACGGCGGAGAAGTGGGCGCTGACCTGTAAGACAATGAAGAATGAAGAATTAAGAATGAAGAATTATGAGACATAGATTATTTATCCCCGCAGCCACCGCGCTGCTGATAGCCCTCACCGCCTGTACACAGGACGAGCTAAGCTCCCCCACGGGGGGAGTTGAGGGGGCTCCCGTAATCATCCGTGCCACCGGACTGTCCGTAGAGGCAACTCCGCAGGCAGCCCCATCCACCCGTGCCACCGTGGACGGCGACTGGCATGGCGTACAGACCGTGGCACTCAAGATGGGCGACGCGGTAAAGGAATACACCGTAACGGCTACGGATGCCGACGGATACAAGAGCGCCACGCTCTCACGCGAGAGCGACCCGCACTACTGGACCAGCCGCGACCCGATTACCGTATCGGCATGGTGGCCCCTCGACGATACAGACATCACACGGATGCCTGCCGTGAAGGTGGCCGAAGACCAGAGCAAGTTGGCAGACTTCCAGAACAGCGACTTTATCTCTGCTGAAAACCAGACGGTAAAATTTGACGACCCGACTCTTGAATTTACCCACCGCACGGCACGCGTGGCAATCGAACTGAAACCCGGTACGGGATTCACGAGCGTGGACGGTGCCACGGTGAGCCTCGTGAGCCTGTCCGCCGATAACGGCAACCCGACCGCCATCCAGACCTACCACGCAAGCGGCAACAGCTACGAGGCACTGACCGCCCCGCAGACCGTTGCGAAAGGCGAGCCGTTCATCCGCGTGGAACTTGGCGGCGGCAACTTCTACTTCCGCCCACAGAACGACGTCGTGCTGGAGGCGGGCAACCGCTATACCTACACCGTCAAGGTGAACGCCACCGGCCTGACGCTGGCAGGCTGTGAAATCGGCAAATGGGACGACGGCGGCGGCGAGAGCGGCGCAGCCGAGGATTTGGGCTACAACTACGACACCACCACCAAGACCTACACGGTCTATAACGCAGACGGCCTGCTGGCATGGAACGAAGCTGCACAAAAAGACCAATCGATAAATTGTACCCTCTCCGCCGACATCAACATGGCGGGTAAGGAATGGACATGGATAGGCATATGGCCAGGTTACTCCGGCGTCTTTAATGGGCAAGGGCACCGCATTACGGGATTAAGCTTATCAGCAGGTTATACTGAGCTTTTTTGTACATTAACTGAAGATGGAGTGATAAAGAACCTACAACTTGTAGATGTGAATCTGTATGGCAATAGTGGAGGAGCAGCTGGAATAGTGTCTCAAAATAATGGTCAAATCATTGCCTGCTCCGTGACGGGAAAAATTTCCGCATATGGTACAACTTGTGGTATAGCCAATTCAAATTATGGCAGTATCATCGCTTGCTGGTTCGACGGCACATTGAAAGAGAATGAATGTGGAGCTATAGTAGATTATAACTACAGTACTATAACTTCCTGTTATTGGGGAGGCAATGCCGGGCAAGGAGTATATCATAATCAAGGAGGAACGGTAGATGTCACGAAGGTGGACGGCGTGATCGTGAAATGGCAGACAGCCGTAGACGGCATGAACCCCGCCCTCACCGGCAACGACTACCAGTGGGCACTCGGCACCGACGGCCTGCCCGTACTGCAAAAGAAACAATAACAACCCCTAAACAACACGCATCATGAAACGAACAACCATCCATATATCCGCAGCCCTCGCCCTGCTGCTCGGCCTTGCCGCCTGCACGCAGGACGAAGCGGGCTTCCTGCCGGAAGGAGCGGAAGGCACACCCATCGTCTTCACCGCCACGGGGCTGAACCCCGCGGCGACAGCCACCGCCGGTACCCGTGCCCCGGTGGACGGCGACTGGGAGGGCGTGCAGAGCGTGGCAGTCCTGATGGACGGCACGGTGAAAGCGTACGACGTGACGCCCACCACCGCCGACAACACCAGCGCCACGCTGACCTCCACCGACCCGCACTACTGGACTAACCACGATGACATCACCGTCACGGCGTGGTGGCCCTACACCGAGGGCGAGACCACCCCGCCTGCCGTGAAGGTAGCTGCCGACCAAAGTGCCCGGAAGAACTTCGAGGGCAGCGACCTCATCGTGGCCGAGGAACAGACGGTGAGCTACGGCAACCCCACACTCCGCTTCACCCACCGCACGGCACGGGTGACCGTCGTTCTGACGGACTACACTGAGGAGCAGATGTTCGTGTGGCTGACGGGCCTCTCCACCGAGAATGGAAACCCGGCTGTAATCGCCCCGTATTATGACAAGGGTGGCGACACCTACATCGCCCTCGTCGCCCCGCAGACGGTGGCGGCGGGCACGGCCTTCATCACCTGCAAATTCACCAACGGCAAGGTCTTCGCCTATAAGATGCAGAACGATACCGACTGGAAAGCGGGCGAGGAATATACCTACACCGTCTCCCTCGCCGCGGCAGAAGACCCGGGATACACCGTGTCGGAGGACGGCAAGACCTACGAGGTCTACAACGCCGAGGGTCTGAAGAACCTCGCCAAGCTGGTGAACGAAGAGGGGAAGACCGACATCGACATCACCCTGACCGGCGACATCACCCTGACCGGGGAGTGGACGCCGATAGGGACTGAAAGCCAACCATACACCGGCACCTTCGACGGCGGCGGCAAATATACCATCACGGGGCTAACCGTTACGGGAAGTAACGACTATGTGGGTCTGTTCGGACATATCGGCTCTGGCGGCGCGGTGAAGAACGTGATACTGACAGAAGTGAACGTAACAGCTGGCACGTCCGTCGGCGGCATTGCGGGACAGAACGACGGCACTGTAGAGAATTGCTCGGTCAATGGCACGGTGACAGGTAGAGGGTTCACCGATACCGGCGGCATCGTGGGAACGAATTATGGCACCATCTCCGGCTGCTCGGCGGAAGGGACTGTGACGGGTAGTGTCAATGTCGGCGGAATAGCCGGAGGCAGCTATCTCGGGGTAACCATCGTGGGCTGCTACTCCTCCGCCGCAGTCGAAGGCTACTCCACCGTCGGCGGCGTGGTGGGCAACCTAGGAAACAATAGCTCCCTCATGGCCAGCTACTCCACGGGCAACGTGACCGTCACATCGACTACCGGCTATGCCGGCGGTGTGGTGGGAGTTAATGCCCAAGGTACCGTAACCGCCTGCTACCATGCCACGGGAACTGTCAGCGGACAAGGCAATGTCGGCGGCATTGTGGGTATGAACAATAGTGGCCAAAACACCGCCTGCTACTGGAGAAGCAACCCTGCTAATGGTATTGGCAAAATGGATAGCGGCACCAACGGCACCATCAAGGTGGACGGCGACTGGCAGAATGCCGTTACACAGATGAACGCCGCTCTGAGCGGTAAAGGCTGGCAGTACGAACTCAAAGACGGCAACAGCCTGCCTATCTTGAAGAAACAGTAAACCGTCGGGCGGGAAAAATTCCGCCCGTAACGGAAAATAACCGAAGTATAACCCAAAAAGAAAAGAACTCCCATTCCGGGCGGGAGTATTGTGCCCGGTAACATCATACAGACACCGCAGCCCGCTACCGTAAGGTCAGTGGGCTGCATTTTAATAAGGAGAAAAGAATAATATAAAAAATGAGGTAACCCGCATGAAACAGAAAACAATAGCAACCAGACACCTGCGCGCCCCGTGCCGACGGATATGTAGCAACAAGACTAATGTGCCGGCTGATTTGCAATCTGCCGGAATATAGTATAAGGATTTTCAATCCGCTTGCTTCCTATTTTTTTGATTAATAGGTATGAGTCTCGGATCGCAGATCCTTATATTCGATACAGCCGGATAGCATATACCCGTGCCGACGGATATGTACCAACAAGACTAATGTACCGGCCCGTGCCGACGGATATGTACCAACAAGACTAATGTACCGGCTGATTTGCAATCTGCCGGAATTGAGTATAAGGATTTTCAATCCGCTTGCTTCCTATTGCTGATTTATAGGTATGTTTTTCGGATCGCAGATCCTTATATTCGATACAGCCGGATAGCATATCCGGCAGAACATTAGTTTTGCTGTTTCTTTACAATTCTGTAGCAACAAGACTAATGTGCCGGCTGATTTGTAATCCCCCGTGCCGACGGATATGTAGCAACGACGCTATTGTGCCTTCCCGTGCCGACAGATATGTAGCAACAAGACTAATGTGCCGGCTGATTTGCAATCTGCCGGAATATAATATAAGGATTTTCAATCCGATTACTTCCTATTTTTTGATTAATAGGTATGAGTCTCGGATCAAAGATCCTGATATTTTTTGCTGTCGGATTGCAAATCCGACAGAACAATAGCCTTGTGGCTCTCAGGCAATGATATGCAGCAACAAGACCCAATCAGCGGAACATACAGCAAAAAGCTAACCGACATGACATGATTGTTGAGAAATAATGCAGAAATGTGATGCAAACATTTGAATATAAGCCAAATAAAGCTTATATTTGTTTTGTTAACTGCAAAACGACGGATATATCATGAACAACGCAAAAGGCATAATACAGGATGAAGTATATTTTATAACAACAACCGTTGTCAACTGGATAGACATCTTCACACGGCCAAAGTATAAGCATATAGTGTTGGAGTCGCTAGACTATTGCCGGCAGCACAAGGGACTGATAATTTATGCATGGGTGCTGATGAGTAACCATCTGCACGCAATAGTGCGCAGTGAATCGGACGAGAGCGTGGCCGACATCATGCGCGACTTTAAAAAACATACAAGCAAACGGATAATAGCCGAACTGCAAGACGACATGCAGGAGAGCCGCAGGGAATGGATGCTAAGTCAGTTTGGCTTTGCAACCGCAAACGACACGAAGACATCTAAATACCGTTTCTGGCAAGACGGCTACCACCCGGAACAGATAGCAACGCCTTACTTCTTTAAGCAAAAGCTGAGATACATACACGACAATCCGGTAAGACAGGAATATGTAAGCCGTCCGGCCGATTATCTCTACAGTTCGGCCATAGACTATGACGGCGGCACTGGCTTGCTGAGCGTTGAAGTGTTGGCTGTGTGAATAAACTGAACATCAGCCTCAATTTTTTTTAGTAGTTAAAGTAGTTAAAGGAGTTAGAGTAGTTAAAGTCAAATGCATTGTAGTTTAAAAACGGATATGCAGAAACAAAGCTAATTTTTAGTAGTTAAAGTAGTTATAGAAGTTAAAGTAGTTAAAGTCAAATGCATTGTTGCTTAAAAAACGGATATGTAGAAACAAAGCTAATGTGCCGGCTGATTTGCAATTGTCGTGCAAGCGAGAGCAGAAGCAAATTATATTTGGTTATGCCGAGCGCAGCTGACAATCAATAAAATTAATCTGCCGGAATTGAGTATAAGGATTTTCAATCCGATTACTTCCTATTTTTTGATTTATAGGTATGTTTTTCGGATCGCAGATCCTTATATTTTATGCTGTCGAATTTTTCGCTGCGCTCAACAATACGTGCAGATCCGACAGAACATTAGTCTTGCTGTTTCTCAATGCTGTTGAATTTTCTAATGTGCCGGCTGATTTGCAATCTGCCGGAGTTGAGTATAAGGATTTTCAATCCGCTTGCTTCCTATTTTTTGATTAATAGGTATGAGTCTCGGATCGCAGATCCTTATATTCGATACAGCCGGATAGCATATCCGGCAGAACAATAGCCTTGCTGTTTCTTTACAATTCTGTAGCAACAAGACTAATGTGCCGGCTGATTTGCAATTGTCGTGCAAGCGAGAGTAGAAGCAAATTATATTTGGTTATGCCGAGCGCAGCCGACAATCAATAAAATTAATCTGCCGGAATATAATATAAGGATTTTCAATCCGCTTGCTTCCTATTGCTGATTTATAGGTATGTTCCGCTATGCTGCCGGCGCTTTATTGTAAAAAAAGCATTTGGCTTTAACTCCTTTAACTACTCTAACTTCTTTAACTCCTTAATAAATAACTCCTAATAAATATCCTTTTGCCGTTTCGTCAGAAAATCTTATCTTTGCAACAGACAACACGGTGCGGGTATGGATTGTTGTTGCAGAGACGCTGGCGCCGTGTTATTAGGATAAAGTATAAACAAGTATCAGATTATGAAGATTTTTGCCGTAGGAATGAACTATATCCAGCACAATAAAGAGCTGGATGGAACGTTATATAAACCGGAAGAGCCTGTGATATTTACAAAGGCCGACTCAGCTCTGCTAAAAGACAGCAAGCCGTTTTTCCTGCCCGACGAGCTCGGACGCATCGACTATGAGACAGAGCTGGTGGTGCGCATCTGCCGCCTGGGCAAGAGCATACCGCAGCGCTTCGCCCACAGATACTACGACGCCGTAACCGTGGGCATCGACTTCACCGCCCGCGACCTGCAGAACAAGCTGCGCGCCGAAGGCAAGCCGTGGGATCTGTGCAAGGGCTTCGACGGCTCGGCTGCAATAGGCGAATGGGTGAGCATAGAGAAGTTTCGCGACATACAGGCAATACATTTCCGCCTCGACATCAACGGCAACACCGTTCAGGAAGGCTGCTCGAGCGACATGCTCTTCAAGGTAGACGAGATTATAGCCTACATAAGTCAATGGTTCACGCTGAAGACCGGCGACATCCTTTATACGGGCACTCCGGCCGGAGTGGGCCCCGTTCATATTGATGACCACCTTACGGGCTGGCTTGAAGACCGCAAGGTATTGGAGTTTAACGTTAAATGACAAAGAGAAAAATATTATTGTCGGTTATCGCGCTGCTCTGCTGCTGCAACATCATGGGCAGCAGTGTGCAGAAGTTTTTTAACCTCACTGCCGACGAGGTTAAGATAGACAGCGTGCTGCCGCGCTTTGCCTGTTCGCTGCCGCTCGGCGGCGCATGGGCCGACTCTGTATATACGGTAAAGATTGAATATCCCGAATTTTACGAGATGAGCAGCGGCGACGTAGAGCGCTGCCTGAAGATTGCCGGCGACAACATGCCCGAAATGCCGGAGCTGGAGGTCAACGTGGTTACAGAGCGCAAGCGCGGACGCATCGAGGTGTCGTTTGTGCCGGTGGTAAAGCGCGGGGGCAAGTGGCAGAAGCTGGTAAGCTTTATGATAGACGTTGAGGCTAAGCCTAAGAACGCTGCCCTCAGGACAGCCTCGAGAGCCGAAGCCGTAAGTCCTGCCGGCCGTTATGCCGCCAAGTCGGTGCTGGCCGAAGACCGCTGGGCAAAGATACGCGTGCCCTCTACGGGCATATATCAGATAACCGACGCGCTGATACGCCGCGCCGGATTCAGCGACATGAGCCGCGTAAAGGTGTATGGCTACGGCGGCGCGCTGCAGAACGAAAGTCTCGAAGCAGACGACCTGATAAAGTATGACGACCTGAAGGAGGTGCCCACATGCTATGTTGACGGCCGCAGGCTGTTCCATGCGCAGGGACCGGTGTCGTGGAGCAGCAACACAACAACCACGCGCACCCGCAATCCTTACTCCGACTACGGCTACTACTTCCTTACCGAGAGCGACGGCGAGCCGCTCACCGTTGACAGCACAGCCTTTGTAGACTCGTTCTATCCCTCTGCCGACGACTATCACTTCCTGCACGAGATAGACAATTATGCATGGTATCAGGGCGGACGCAACCTTTATGAGAACACGCCGATAAGCGCAGGAACGTCGAAGACATATATCCTGGAGAACTCTTCGCCGTGTCAGGGCATACGTAAGGTCTATGCCAGCGTCACCGCAGGACAGGCCACCACGGTGCAGATAAAGATTAACGGGTCAGACACGCGCACGTTCAGCATGACATTCGGCGAATATGACCACGGCAAGTCGGTCAACATGACCTACAGCAACGCCTACGCGTCGCCGTCGGACACGGTTACGATAACCACCGTATCGGGCGGTCCGGCAAGGCTCGACTATATCAGCGTAACGCAGGACGAGCCGCGCCCGTGCCCCACGTTGAGCGGACGTGAGTTCAGCGTGCCCGAATATGTGTATAACATAACCAACCAGAACCATCATGCCGACGAGGCTGCCGACATGATAATCATAGTGCCCACCTCTGCCGCTCTTACGGCTCAGGCGCAGCGCATAAAGGAACTGCACGAGGAGAAAGACGGCATGAGAGTGCGCATAGTGCCGGCCGACGAACTGTATAACGAATTTTCGAGCGGTACGCCCGACGCCAACGCATACCGCCGCTATCTGAAGATGCTCTACGACCGTGCCGAGACAGAGGCCGACATGCCGTCGCACCTGCTGCTGTTTGGCGACTGCGTGTGGGACAACCGCATGAACACGCAAGAGTGTTCGAGTCTTGACCCTGATGATTTCCTGTTGTGTCATGAGAGCGAAAACTCATTCAGCGCCACCGACTGCTACGTTGACGACGGATTCTTCTGCCTGTTAGACGACGGCGAGGGCGGCAATCCGAAGACCGACAAGCTCGACATGGCTGTGGGGCGCTTCCCCGTGCGCACCGCAGAAGAAGCAAAGATAATGGTTGACAAGACCATAAGCTACGCCGAGAACAAAAATGCCGGCAGCTGGCAGAACGTGATGATGTTTATGGGCGACGACGGCAACAACAACCAGCACATGAGCGATGCCGACGAAATGGCAAAGGTGGTTGAGGGCATCAATCCCGCCATTCAGGTAAAGCGCGTCATGTGGGACGCATACACCTGCGTAACGACGTCTACCGGAAACACATATCCCGACGTGACCAAGATAATAAAGCAGCAGCAAAGCGCCGGCGCGCTGATAATGAACTACAGCGGACACGGACGTGCCGACCAGATATCGCATGAGCGTGTGCTCACGCTGACCGACTTTTCCGGCTTCAGCAACGCCAACCTGCCGCTGTGGATAACGGCGTCGTGCGACATCATGCCCTTCGACTCGCAGCAGCAGAACATCGGCGAGACGGCGGTGCTCAACAGCAACGGCGGTGCGGTGGCATTCTACGGAACAACGAGAACGGTGTGGGTAGACCGCAACAGGGCTATCAACCGTGCCTACCTTAAGGCCCTGCTCACCCCGCAGAACGGCACCTATGTCACTATAGGCGAGGCGCAGCGCCTGGCCAAGAACGACCTTATAGAGTCGGGCGCCGACAAGACGGAGAACAAACTGCAATATTCGCTGCTGGGCGACCCTGCCCTGAAGCTCAATCTGCCGCAGATGAGAGTGGTGGTAGACAGCATCAACGGCGTGCCCCTGGCTTCTGCCGAGACTCTGCCGCAGCTCAAGGCAGGCTCCGTGGCCACAGTGAAAGGACACATAGAGGGAGCATCGGGCAGCATTGACGAGGCCTTCAGAGGCGTGGCCACGCTGACCGTGAGAGACGCCGAGAAGCTCGTTGTGTGCAAGCTTAACAACACGTCGAGCGAGGGAGCAAGCACTCCGTTTGAATATTACGACCGCTCAAACACCCTGTTCAACGGCACCGACAGCGTGAGGGCAGGCAAGTTCAGCATGTCGTTTGCCGTGGGCAAGGACATCGACTACAGCGACGAGAGCGGACTGATAAACGTGTTTGCAATAAACGGCGACACGGGCGATGCCGTGAACGGCTACAGCGAAGACTTCATCGTGGGCGGAACAGGCTCGCTCGACAACGACGGCATAGGCCCGTCTGTCTACTGCTATCTTAACTCTCCGACCTTTGTCAACGGCGGCAACGTAAATCCAACGCCTTATTTCGTGGCCGAGATAACCGACAAAGACGGAATAAACACCACGGGCAGCGGCATAGGCCACGACCTTATGCTGACCATAGACGGCGATGCCGACAAGACATACGTGCTGAACGACAACTTCAGCTACGACTTCGGCAGCTACACCAGCGGCTCGACATACTACAGCATACCGGAGCTTGAGCCGGGCATGCACACGCTCAGGTTTAAGGCATGGGACATAATGAACAACCTGACCACCACCGAACTTACGTTCAACGTGGTCAGCGGTCTGCGCCCCGGTCTGATAGACATCAACTGCACGGCCAACCCCGCCAGAACGTCGACAACGTTTATCATCAACCACGACCGCGCCGGAAGCAACCTTGACGTGGAGATTGAGGTGTTCGACATGAGCGGCCGTCCTCTGTGGAAACACAAGGAGAGCGGCGTGTCGGCAAACAACAACTATACCGTAGACTGGGACCTGACAGGCAGCAACGGCGGCAAGCTGCAGACGGGTGTCTATATCTATCGCGTGAAGATTGGCGGCAGCGGCAGCGACATGGTGTCGAAGGCAAAGAAGCTGATTATCATATCGCGCTGACACGGCAGCCGCACCGGTGACATGCCATGTCTGACACTGCATGGCGGCAGCCGGAACAATAAGGCATGGCGGCGCTAAATGTGGCATTAATGACCGCACTACACAATAAAATGAGAGAAAAGCGGTTATTATATCAAGGCGCATGTCGCTTCTGCGCATGACAAAAGTTTTTTAGTTGCATAATCATTACAGAAAAAGAAATAAAGACAAAGAATGAAGAATAGTCAAAGAATATTGTTGACATTGATGCTTGCTGTGGCCTCGGCCGGAGCCTTTGCTCAGGACAAGCTGGACATGTTTAATCCGGTTAACACCTCAGTAACTTCACAGATGATAGCCCCCGACGCACGTGCCGCCGGTATGGGTGATGTCGGTGTGGCTACCGACCCTGATGTCAACTCGCAATATTGGAACCCTGCCAAGTATCCTTTCTGTATAAGCCGTGCAGGAGTGTCGCTCAACTATACGCCGTGGCTGCGTCAGCTCGTAAGCGACATGGACCTTGCTTATCTGTCAGGATATTATCGCATTGGCGACTACAGTGCCGTGTCGGCATCGTTGAGATATTTCTCGCTGGGTGAGGTTATGACCGACTATAACGGCGAGACCGGCGAGAGCAGCGGCATGACGATTAACCCTTATGAAATGTCGTTCGACGTGGCTTACTCGCTTATGCTGAGCGAGAAGTTCTCTTTGGCAGCTGCCGTAAGATGGATCTACTCAGACCTTACATACGACTACACGGACGATACGTCGCCTGGTAGTGCGTTTGCAGCCGACATTGCCTGCTACTATAACGACTATATAAACATTGGCGCGCGCGAGTGTCAGCTCGGCATCGGACTCAACATAAGCAACATCGGTAGTAAGATTACGTTCGGAGGCGATGACAACAGCGAGTTTATACCGACGAACATGCGTCTTGGTCTTGCCCTGATGGTGCCCATCGACGAGTTTAACAGATTCACCATAGCTGCAGATGCCAACAAGCTCCTTGTGCCTACATATCCTAAGCAGGAGGAAGGCGAGTCGACAGAAGACTATCAGCAGCGCGTTCAGAAAGAATATTACGACGTGTCGAGCATATCAGGTATATTCAAGAGCTTCGGTGATGCTCCCGGCGGATTCAAGGAAGAGCTGCAGGAGATAAACTGGAGTGTAGGTGCTGAGTATGTGTATAACGACAAGTTTACGCTGAGAGCCGGTTATCACCATGAGTCGGAGAACAAGGGTAACCGTAAATACTTCACCGTAGGTGCCGGTTTCCGCATGAGCGCCTTCTCGCTCGACTGCGGTTATGTAATCGCAACAGCAAAGAGCAACCCGCTCGACCAGACACTGCGTTTCACTCTCGGATTCGACATGGACGGCATAAAGGACCTGTTCCGCAGATAAACCGAAGGGAGCAGGAAAAACAAGAAGTCGCATGAGCCCGAAATAACGCGCCCATGCGACTTCTTGTTTTACATTATCATATTGAATAGCAAAACAGAACTAAAATAAACGATTATGAAGATTAGAACCGGATTTGGATTTGACGTTCACAGACTTGTTGAGGGCCGTGACCTGTGGCTCGGAGGAATAAAGATAGAGCACAGCATGGGACTGCTGGGACACAGCGATGCCGACGTGCTTATACACGCTATATGCGACGCGCTGCTCGGTGCTGCCAATATGCGTGATATAGGCTATCATTTTCCTGATACATCGGCCGACACGCTCAACATAGACAGCAAGGTGCTGCTGCGCAAGACCGTTGAACTTATTGCCGGCAAAGGATATGTGGTAGGCAACATCGACGCCACAGTGTGTGCCGAGCGCCCTAAGATCAATCCGCATGTGCCGGCCATAAAGGCATGCCTTGCAGAAGTTATAGGCACCGACGAGGACAACATATCCATAAAGGCTACTACAACCGAGAAACTTGGATTTACGGGCCGTGAAGAGGGCATAAGCGCTTATGCCGTGGTGCTGATAGAACGCAAGGACGACTGATCATAGCAAATCTGTTATTGGAATTCGGTCAGTAGTTCGGCAGCATTGAATATAAGAATTGTAGAGAAACAGCAAGGCTAATGTTCTGTTGGATCTGCACGTGTTGTTGAGCGCAGCGAAAAATTCGACAGTATCGAATATCAGGATCTTTGATCCGAGATTAATACCTATAAATTTTAATGCATAGGAAGCAAGCGGATTGAAAATCCTTATACTCAGTTCCGGCAGATTACAAATCAGCCGGCACAATAGCTTTGTTGCTACATACCGAGAATTGCAGAGAAACAACAAGACTAATGTTCTGTTGGATCTGCGATCCGACAGCATCGAATATCAGGATCTTTGATCCGCAACTCCTACCTATAAATTATACATAGGAAGCAAGCAGATTGAAATTAGCTTCGCTGATTGTTGGTTCTGATATTCGATGCTGCCGAAATTTTCGCTACGCTTAACAACATGTGCAATTCTGCCGGCACAATAGGTTCGTTGCTGCACATCACGTAGCACAAAGACGCCTATATAAAGCAAGGATACGGACTGAAAGCATGAATGTACGGAATAGACAAAACCGGTCTAATGACTGACGGAAGCTATGCCTATTTGGCATTTTTGTGAGTATAAAAAACACGCTGCAACTTTCAGCAAGCTGCAGCGTATTAAAAATATGTTTAACTAAAAAACCTTTTTCGATTCGAAAGGGAACCTCACGGCCTCCTTTGTCATCCTAAATAATCATGAAAACTTTACCTTAAACTAATACTATTTACTAACCTAAACAATTTATTAACCTTTTGATGCTGCAAAGATACGGCGAAAAACGTTATCTGTCAATACTTGCACGTGTCTTTTTGCAATCAAAGACGCTTTTCTTGACGCAAATCAATAAATTGTGTGCGATAACAGCATATAAACAGCCGTTAAATTTGGTAGAATAAGTATTTTATTTTAATTTTGTGTTTGCAATAAAAAACATAAACATTTTGAACAATGCGGGTGCTAATCGTAAATACAAGCGAGAAGACCGGAGGCGCCGCCGTGGCTGCCAACCGGCTAATGGAGGCTCTTAACAATAATGGCGTTAAGGCTAAGATGCTGGTGCGCGACAAGGAGACTTCGGACATCACGGTGGTGGAGCTGCCTAAAGGTATATGGCAGCGGTGGAACTTCCTGTGGGAGCGATGGTGTATTTTCTGTCATATGCACTTTTCACGGAAGCATCTCTTTGAGGTTGACATAGCAAATGCCGGCACTGACATAACTCGTATGCGCGAGTTTAAGGAAGCCGACGTGATACATCTGAGCTGGATAAACCAGGGCATGCTCTCGATAAAGGATATACGCAAGATTATCGACAGCGGAAAGCCTGTAGTGTGGACAATGCACGACTTCTGGCCGGCTACGGGTATATGTCACTACACCCGCAAATGTAACTATTATAAGACCACGGGATGTCATAACTGTCAGTATCTGCCCGGCGGAGGCTCTGCCAACGACCTTTCGGCAAAGATATGGAGGCGCAAGGCCAAGGTGTGGTCGTCGCGCAACATATTCTTCGTTACGTGCAGTAAATGGCTGTGTTCAGCCGTGCGCGGCAGCAGGCTGCTGACGGGAAAGCAGGTGGTCAGCATACCTAACCCAATAGATACGCGCGAATATAAGCCGGCTGACAAGCGCGAGGCACGCATGCGTCTGTCGCTGCCTATTGACAGACGTCTTATTCTGGTCGTATCACAGCGCATAACAGACAAGCGCAAGGGTATGGACTATATGGTGCGTGCCTGCGAGATTATGGCAGAGCGTTGCCCTGAGATGAAGGAAAACACGAGCATAGTTATCCTTGGAGGCCACTCGGAAGACTATGCCGACAAGCTGGCTTTTCCGGTGTGCCCGCTCGGATATGTCAGCGACCAACGGAAGATTATAGATGTGTATAACGCGGCCGACTTGTTTGTGCTGCCTTCGCTTGAAGATAATCTGCCTAACACTATAATGGAGGCTATGGCCTGCGGCGTGCCGTGCGTAGGATTTAAGTCGGGCGGCATACCGGAGATGATAGATCACCGCAAGAATGGGTATGTGGCTGAATACAAGAGTGCCGAAGATCTGGCTGAAGGCATGCGCTGGGTGCTCTCTGAAGCCGACTATGACGAGCTGAGCGACAATGCGGTGAAAAAGGTTTCAATAAGCTATTCGCAGCAGAGCGTGGCGATGAAGTATATCGAGGTTTATAACCAGGCCAGGGCTTACAGGCATTACAGATTATGATAAAGTTTACGATTGTAACAATTACGTATAATGCGGCCGATGTATTTATGCGCACGGCTGACAGCGTTGCGAGGCAGACTTATGCGGCAGTGGAGCATCTTATTATAGACGGGGCTTCGTCTGACGGCACGCAGAATCTGGCAGAAGAATATAAAAAGGCTTCAGATGCAGCCTGCAACGGCCATGAGGTGAGGATCATTTCCGAACCTGACAAGGGACTGTATGACGCCATGAACAAAGGGCGTCGGCTGGCTACGGGCGATTATGTGTGTTTCCTCAATGCCGGAGACTTCTTCCCGTCGGCCGATACGTTGGCTGTTATTGCTGCCAACGCACGTCTTGAAGAGTGTAGCAGCGAAGGAAAACCGCTGCCGGGAGTGCTGTATGGTGATACCGACTGGGTGGATAATGACGGCAACTATATGAGCCGGCGCAGGCTTACACCGCCAGAAAAACTCACGTGGCGCTCTTTCCGTCATGGTATGCTTGTGTGCCATCAGGCTTTTTATGCGCGCACTGATTTGGCGCAGAAGGTTCCTTACGACTTGCGTTATCGTTTTTCGGCAGATGTTGACTGGTGTATAAGAATTATGAAAGAAGCAGAGAAAGAGTCGCTGCCACTGGTGAACGTTCATGCCACCATTGCCGACTATCAGCGTGAGGGGCAGTCGACAAAGAACCACAGGGCCTCGCTTCTTGAACGTTTTGATGTTATGAGCCGTCATTACGGACTTTTTACCACTATCGTCATGCATGCCTGGTTTGTCATACGTGCGGTGATAAAAAAATAAGAATCAGAAATATCAGTTATAAATTACGCCCAAATCGGTCATGCTGATTTGGGCGTATTGTTGTTTTATATAGAAAGTATAGCCTTCTTATATCGGAAGTGTTGCCGTCTGCTTTTTCGCAGGCATGGCGGCTGTATCAGGAAAATGCAGATTCAGACAGGCGACAGAAACAGGTATGTCTGGCAGAAAACATAAACCCCAGTCGGTCATTAGACCGCACATAGCTTTATCAATTTTGTGTGTTCATGCTTTCAGCCCGCCTGATGACCGATTGGAATAAAAAAAGCGGTTGCCAGCATAATGCTGACAGCCGCTTGACATTTATAGACATTAACAATTATGAGTATCTTAAGATCTGTCCGGGACGTATGCGCATCTTCTTTGTTATGTGGTTAAGCTTGCAGAGCTCCTCGATAGTTGTGTTGCGCTTCTTTGCGATGCTCGACAGAGTTTCTCCGCGTTTAACCTTATGATAGCGTATGTCGCCGCTGTCGTTGTTTCTGCTTCTCTTGTCAGACGATGAACTGTTCTCTGCTGATGCATATTCGTTGTCGTCTTTTCCTCTTTCCTTGTTTGCAAGTCTTGAGTCGTTGTCGTAAGTGTCGCGGCGGAACATATATGTATCGCCTGTTACGTCCTGGTTCTTGAAGTCGAACATGAGTGCCGGGTTGAGGGCTACGCCGCAGAGACGTGTCTCAAAGTGGAGGTGAGAACCTGTGCTTCGTCCGGTGTTTCCGCCAAGTCCGATGGGCTCTCCGGCTTTTACAGTCTGGTTTTCTTCAACCAGGTGCTTAGACATGTGTCCGTATATAGTCTCAAGTCCGTTATAGTGGCGTATAACCACATAGTTGCCATATCCGTTGGCTTCGTATCTTACTATTCTTACTTTTCCGCTGAATGCGGCACGTATTGTGTCGCCGATATAAACCTTCACGTCGATACCTTTGTGCATGCGGCCCCAGCGACGTCCGAAGTTAGACGTTATGACTTTGCTTGTCGTAGGCATGCAGAAGTGCTTGAGGTTAATAAGAAAAGAATCGGGAAGGGTTGTGGCGCGGTGAGCATATTTGTTGCTCCATTCTTTGTAAAGCTGTGCCGAAGGGGAGCCGGTCTGTTCTCTCTGTATTATGTTTTTAAGGGCTAAAGTGTCAACCGCCTTCATCTTTCTGTCGATAGGTGCCTGGCGGGCCAGCAGATCCTGGGCTGATGCCGTTACTGCCGTAAGGGTAAATAATGCCGTAAATGCTAATGTCTTTATTGTTCTTTTTATTAAATACATAATTTATTGTTCTTGGTTAAGATAAAAGTGCGGAGGCTGCCGCGGGCGATAGTCAGAAAAAAATCAACAGATAAAAATTTTCCAGCCTATCATAAAAACCTTTGCAAAGATAATAAAAAAGTGTGATAGTTGTTTTCCGGTTTAACAACTTTATGGACACTTTAACAAACTGGCATGCAAGGTGTCCCTAATTTAACTAATACTAACTGGTTGATATTCATATTGTTAGCATTTTAGTTAAAATACCTATGAAATGGCAGACCAGTTTATGTTTGTTTTGCGCAGTGAGTCAAGCCTTTTCCATAGCATGGCATATTCCTGCTTCTGACACATAGGGTCTTTGTCAATTATTTTCTGTGCCTCGTCGCGTGCCAGCTGAACCAGCTGCCCGTCGCGCGCAATGTCGGCTATCTTGAGGTCGAAGGCCATTCCGCTTTGCTGTGTGCCCTCAAGGTCTCCGGGGCCACGCAGCTTCAGGTCGGCTTCTGCAATCCTGAATCCGTCGTTGGTGTCGCACATTATGTCTATTCGCTTGCGTGTCTCTTCGCTTAACTTGCGCTTGCTTACAAGTATGCAGTATGACTGGTCGGCTCCTCGTCCTACACGGCCGCGCAGCTGATGCAGTTGTGACAGGCCGAAGCGTTCAGCGTTGAGTATTACCATCACTGATGCATTCGGCACGTTTACGCCTACCTCAATTACGGTGGTGGCCACGAGTATCTGGGTCTCGCCGGACACAAAGTGCTTCATCTCCTCTTCTTTTTCTGCCGGCTTCATCTTGCCGTGGACCTTGCTCAGCCTGAATTCGGGAAACGCTTCTTTGAGTCCTTCAAATCCGTCTTCAAGATTCTTGAGGTCTATCTTCTCGCTTTCTTTTATCAGCGGGAACACGATATATACCTGACGCCCCTCGTTGATCTGTTTCCTTATTCCGTTATACAGACTTGTTGTCTGGTCGTCATATTTATGTATTGTCACTACAGGCTTGCGTCCCGGCGGCAGTTCGTCTATGACGCTCACGTCCAGGTCGCCGTATATGGTCATTGCCAGCGTTCGCGGAATAGGTGTGGCTGTCATGACCAGCACGTGCGGCGGGTTGTCGCTCTTGTTCCATAGCCGTGCCCTCTGTGCCACTCCGAATCTGTGCTGCTCGTCTACGACTACAAAGCCGAGGCGTGCAAACTGTACGGTGTCTTCGATGACGGCATGAGTGCCCACCAGTATGTTTACGCTTCCGTTAGCCAGTCCTTCCAGCACGGCCTTGCGCCTCTTGCCTTTCACCATGCCGGTCAGCAGTTCTACGTTTACGTCCATTCCGCCGAGCATTCCCTGTATTGTGGCAAGGTGCTGTTCCGCCAAAATTTCTGTCGGGGCCATTATGCAGGCCTGAAAGCCGTTGTCGATGGCGATGAGCATGGACATCAGTGCCACGAGCGTTTTGCCGCTGCCCACGTCGCCCTGCAGCAGACGGTTCATCTGCTGTCCCGAGCCCATGTCTTTCCTTATTTCCTTAATGACACGTTTCTGTGCGCCTGTGAGCGGAAAAGGAAGGTTGTTGAAGTAGAAGTCGTTGAACGTCTTGCCTACACGGCTGAATATATAGCCGCGATATTTGCGCCTGTGGTCGCTGGCGTATCGCAGAATGTTGAGCTGAACATAGAAAAGCTCTTCGAACTTCAGGCGGTAGCGGGCCTTGCTCATGTCGTCGGGCGTTTTGGGGTTGTGTATTTTTCTGAACGCCTCGTCCCTTGATATCATGTTCAGCGGCTTGGTTATGAAGTCGGGCAGGGTTTCCCTGAGCGGCTCTTTCATGTTGTCGAGCATGCTTTTTATGAGCTTTTCGATGGCTCTCGACGTCATGCCCGTCTTCTTCATGTTTTCCGTAGTTACATAATACGGCTGCAGTCCCATCTGTGATAGCTGCATTTCTGATGCCGGATCAATGTCGGGATGTGCAAACTGGTAGCGCCCGTTGAACACGGTAGGTCTGCCGAATATTATGTAGTCGGTAGAAAGTTTATAGTGGCTGATGATGTATTTTGCTCCCGAAAACCACACGATGTCTGCCACTCCGGTTCCGTCTGACACATGTGCCACTACCCTTGTGCGGTGGAATCCCATCTCGAAAGTCTCAAAACTCAGTATTCTTGCACGTATCTGAACGAAGGGCATGTCGCCCGAAAGCTCATTTATGCGGTATATGCGGCTGCGGTCGACATATTTGTAGGGGTAATATTCAAGCAGTTCCTTATAGGTGCTGATGCCCAGTTCCTTACTGAGCAGAGTCTTGCGCCTTGGGCCTACGCCCGGAAGATACTGTATGTCCTGGTCTAATATGTCGAGCATTGTCGCGTTTTGAGAGATGTTTCAGATTAGATGAAAATATTATGTCAGCAAATTATCTATGCCAGCACCCTTGCTATAAGCAGGTCGAACGGAGTGGTTATCTTTATGTTCTCGCGGTTGCCCTCTATGAGCGTCGGACTTTGTCCGATGCTTTCTGCCACAGAGGCGTCGTCGGTAAAGTCTTCACGGTAGGGCTGCTTGTATGCCTCCTTCAGCAGCTGTATGTCAAAGGTCTGCGGCGTCTGGACAAGGCGATACTCCTGTCTTGGCACGGTGGTGCTCTTGTTGTCGGCGTTGAGATGTATCAGGGTTTCTACTACGGGCGTAACCGGCACCACGGCCTTTCGTGTTCTTGCTGTTTCATAGCAGTTGGATATCACCTCAATCGACGGGAACGGGCGCACACCGTCGTGTATGCCTACCACTCCTGTTTCGTCGTCGGGTATACATGCCAGTCCGTTTCTGACTGAGTGGAAGCGTGTCTCGCCTCCGTCCGCTATCTGATATTCAGCAGCGAAGTGATATTTCTTGCACAGTTCGTGCCAATATTCCTGTTGCTCCTTAGGCAGCACAAGTATTATTTTCAGCGTGGTGCTGTATTCTTTGAATCTTTTTATTGTGTGCATAAGGACAGGAAATCCGTTGACAGGCAAGAATTGCTTTGGTATGTCAGAGCCCATCCTCAATCCTTTGCCTCCGGCAACGATTACAACATAGTCCATAATATTCTTCTTGTGATTCTTCTTGTTTTGTCTTATTGTCAGTAAGTTTTCTATGTGTGTATGGGCGTGCAGCTGTGCCCATGCAGGCTATATCTTCAGATGCAGGCCAGATGTATGTGTTCCGCATCATGCATACACGCCGCCACGGGGTTAATCCGTGCTTATATATTCATCAGCCCGAATACAAGTCTTGCTGCCGTATCCGGGCTGATGAGCCGGTTGTTGTTATTTCATCATGAGATGCTTGAACATCATGCCTTCGGCCACGCTGTCGGCTGTCTTATGGTCGGTAAGAGCCTCGAGCAGTGTGTAGGCATAGGGCAGGGTGGCTGCCGGACCTTCTCCGGTAGTGATGTTGCCGTCTACGGTGCACAGTTCATGTGTGTATTCTGCTTCATCAAGATATTTCTCGAATCCGGGATAACATGTGGCACGCTTGCCCCTCAGCAGACCAATTCCGCCAAGCACCATAGGTGCGGCACATATTGCACCGATCATCTTGCCCTTGCGGTTCTGCTCTATGAGAGACTTCTTTACTCCAACATGCTCGTTGAGGTTGGTCGCTCCCGGCAGTCCGCCCGGCAGCATGAGCAGGTCGGCGTCGCTGAGGTCAGCCTCTTCAAACAGCAGGTCGGCAGTGATTTTCACTCCGTGTGCCGATTCAACTTCCTTTGCGCCTGTAACGCTCACGGTTTTAAACTCAACGCCTGCGCGGCGCATAATATCTAATGGTATGAGGGCTTCAATCTCTTCGAAGCCTGTAGCCAGAAATTCATAAACTTTAGCCATGTGGTTTTCTGAATTTTAAGGTTTAAACGTTTATTTGTATAATGATGGCATAGCCTTATTTCAGGCAAGCCAGATATCTCTTTATCGTGTCTTCAAGGCCGAAATACAGCGCATCGCATATCAGTGCGTGACCTATGCTGACTTCGTCGAGCCATGGAATGTTCTGATGGAAATAGGTCAGGTTCTGCAGACTGAGGTCGTGTCCTGCGTTGAGGCCAAGCCCCACTTCTCTTGCCACTTCTGCCGCCTCCACGAACGGCTTTATCGCCTCTTCGCGGTTGGCCTCATAGCCTGCTGCGTATGGCTCAGTGTAAAGCTCTATTCTGTCGGTGCCGCACATACGTGCCGCTTCAACCATCTTAGGCTCGGCGTCGACGAATATCGACGTTCTGATGCCTGCCTCCTTAAACTGTCCTATCACGTCGGTCAGAAAGCCCTTGTTGGCCACTGTGTCCCATCCGTGGTTGCTCGTTATCTGGTTGTCAGCATCGGGCACAAGTGTTACCTGGGTGGGCTTCACCTCGAGCACCAGCTTAATATATTTGTCAATTGGGTTGCCCTCTATGTTAAACTCTGTTGTTATCAGTGGTTTGATGTCTCTTACGTCCTGGTATCTGATGTGTCTTTCGTCAGGACGTGGATGCACGGTGATGCCTTGCGCGCCAAACTTTTCACAATCAACGGCCACTTTCAGCACGTCAGGATTGTTGCCTCCGCGTGCGTTGCGTATGGTGGCCACCTTGTTGATGTTTACGCTTAATTTCGTCATTTTTTACAAATTTATTTAGTTAGCAGTATCTGTTATTCCGCAAAATGATGTAATTTTGCATATGACAAGCCTTGTGCAGGCGGCTTTCTGGCTGTTGTCATACGGGGCTTGTGACATCTTTGCAGATAAGTTTATTCATTGGCAAAGTTACTAAATGTTTGTCATTTTTCTGCATCCTGTACTAAAAAAGAAATTTAAAAGCTTAAAATTATGGGGTCGCGCAAGTTTAAATTCGCACTATTTGGAAATATCTATCAGGCAAAGAAGTCGGCTAACATCCGGGATATAATGTCGTATCTCACGCGCCGCGGCGCTGAAGTGTGCGTTGAAAAACTTTTTTACGACTTTCTTGTAAGCACCGGACGACTGTCGCCAGGCTCCGTTGAAGTGTTTGAGGGAGGCAACTTCATGGCTGATTTCGTCATATCTATGGGCGGCGACGGCACGCTGTTGCGTGCGGCAGGGCTCGTAGGCAGCAAGAATATACCAATACTTGGAGTCAATATGGGCCGGCTCGGATTCCTGGCAGACATCGTGCCTACCGAAGCCGAGAGCGCGCTCGACTCGCTCTATCGCGGCGACTACACGCTGGAGAACCATTCGGTAATATGCGTTGAGGCCGACGGCAAGCCTCTGCCGGGTGTGAGCCATGCGCTCAACGACATAGCCGTGCTGAAGCGCGACAATGCCTCGATGATATCAATACGCACAAGCATCAACGGCGAGTATCTCGTTACATATCAGGCCGACGGACTCATTGTCAGCACTCCTACAGGCTCAACGGCCTATTCGCTGTCGAACGGCGGACCTATCATCGTGCCGCAGACGGGCATCCTGTGCCTTACGCCGGTGGCTCCGCACAGCCTGAACATCAGGCCGATGGTGATTTCAGACGACTCTGAAATAACTCTCACCGTGGAGAGCCGCAACCATAACTTCCTCATTGCCGTCGACGGACAGTCGGCAAAGTGCAGCGAGAAGACACGGCTCACCATACGCAAGGCACCATACAACATAAAAATCGTGAAGCGCAGCAGTCAGAAATACTTCTCCACCTTGCGCCAGAAGATGATGTGGGGAGCCGACACGCGCGGCTGACAACATCTCCGCACCAGTATGCTGACATCAGTCCTGCATTCCGGCGTGGTGTCTGCGACATACCCGGAAGCACCTTTAGCAGAAGCTTATGAAGATAAAGAACCTGTTGAGAATACCCCAAAGCAAATATCCCGTCAAGGCTATTTTGCGCTGGTTGTGGCACGCTTGGCGCGGCAACCGGCTTCAGGCCGTGCTCAACGCCGCGCTCGGACTGCTCGGCGTGGCTGCCAGCTTGATGTCGGTATGGGCTGTTCAGAATGCCATCGACGTGGCATCTCATGTCCGCAGCGGCTCGCTCTATGCGGCAGTGGCGCTTATGGGCGTGTTTGTGCTTTGCGACTTTGGCGTCAGCATAGCTTCGGTATGGGTGAGAAATATTCTCGGCATAAAGGCGCAGAACCGCATGCAGCAGCACATGCTCGACCGCATACTGCGCTCAGAGTGGCGCGGACGCGACAGCATGCACAGCGGCGACGTGCTCAACAGGCTTGAGCTTGACGTAAGGACTGTAGTGGAGTTTCTTACCGAAACCATGCCCAACACGCTTTCGGTGGTGGCTCTTTTTCTCGGCTCGTTTTTCTATCTGTTCTCGATGGATGCCATGCTGGCCGTTGTCATCGTGATAATGCTGCCGCTGTTTATGCTTGTCAGCAGGCTCTACGTGGGGCGCATGCGCAGTCTTACGCGCAACGTTCGCAACTGCGACAGCCGCGTGCAGAGCGTGCTGCAGGAAACCATACAGAACCGCATGCTCATAAAGACTCTTGAAAAGGATGACGCCATGGTGGAGCGGCTTGAGGCAACGCAGAGCGAACTGCGGCATAATGTGGTAAGGCGCACGGCCTTCTCACTGTTTTCGAGCTTTGTCCTCAACTTCGGCTTTGCGGCAGGCTATCTTATCGCCTTTCTGTGGGGAGCCATAAGGATGTACGGCCACACGCTGTCTTTCGGCGGCATGACGGCCTTTCTGCAGCTCGTGGCGCGCATACAGGGGCCGGCACGCAATCTGACAAAGCTTGTTCCTCAGTTTGTGTCGGTGCTCACGGCGGCAGAACGGCTCATGGAACTTGAGGAAAATCCGCTTGAAGAGCAGGGCGCTCCGCTGCATATAGCTGCTGACGGTGGAGTGGGCGTGCGCTTCGAGAATGTAGCTTATGCCTATGCCGACGGCGAACGTGAGATAATGAATAACTTTTCGTTCGACTTCACCCCGGGCAGCTGTACTGCCGTGCTCGGCGAGACCGGCACCGGCAAGACCACTCTTGTGCGCATGATTCTTGCCCTGATACGCCCTGACTCGGGACGCGCCGTGATATATAACGGACGAGGCGAAAGCTACCAGTTGTCGTCGCTCACGCGCTGCAACTTTGTATATGTGCCGCAGGGCAACACGCTGCTGAGCGGCACCATTCGCGACAATCTGAGGCTTGGAAACCTTTCGGCCACTGACGATGATATGCTCAACGCCCTTCATCGTGCCTGTGCCGACTTTGTCAGTGAGCTGCCCGACGGGCTCGACACCGTATGCTCTGAGTCGGGCGGGGGATTGAGCGAAGGTCAGGCGCAGCGCATAGCCATAGCCCGGGCGCTGCTGCGCGACGGCAGCGTGATGCTCTTCGACGAGGCTACAAGCTCGCTCGACCCTGACACAGAGCGCCGCCTGCTTGCCAATCTGCTGGCAGACAGACAGCGCACCATCATCTTTGTAACCCACCGCATGGCCGTGGTAGACTATTGCGACCGTGTGCTGCGCATGGAGGCCTCTGACTCTTCGTGTCGTGCCTGCACATCTGCTGTCGTTCAGGCATGATGTTTGTAGTGAATTTTATTAACCAAAATAAATTTTAGCGTTATGAAAAAACTTATCTTTATGGCGGCTTTCGCCATCATGACAGTCCTTGGCGCTGCGGCTCAGGATGCCGACTCGCGCTATGCCACCGAACTGCTGAAGCCCGGAACTGAGGCTCCCGACTTCACGCTGAAGGACATTAACGGCACAGAACACACGCTCAGCCAGTTGCGCGGAAACTATGTCGTGCTCGACTTCTGGGCTTCGTGGTGTCCCGACTGCCGAAAGGATGTGCCCATGCTGAAGGAACTTTATGCCAAATACGGCGAGCGCATCAAGTTTGTAAGTGTGTCGTTCGACGACAAAAAAGAAAATTGGAAAAACTATGTTGAGGCCAACGGCATGAATTGGCTGAATGTCAGCGAACTGAAGAAATGGAAGGAAACCCAAATTTCGCAGATGTATAAAATCAAGTGGATTCCTGCCATGTATCTTATCGACCGCCAGGGCAAGATTATCCTGTCAACGGTTATGATAGAGAAAATGGCAGACAAGCTGAAAGAACTTCACGAGCTTTAAGCTGAACCGTTCATCATAATCCTGTTGGATTATCGTTTTATACAGAGCGTCTTGTCGTCTGCCTTTTCGCATGAATAGAGCTTATGCCATGGAAAGGCCGACGGCAAGACAAAAATAATAAATAATAAGTCATTGATACTGCTGGAAAATTCATGGGATTTCGTATATTTGTTCCATGTCTAATATTTCGCATTTTAATATGAATAAGTCAGACGAATTTTTCATACCCGACAACGAGGTTAAATTTTCAGAGGAACTTGATTATAGCCGAGTGGATGAATGCATCCGTTCGGTCGAGGCATTTTCGCGAATATCTTATCAGAGTGTCTATATCATCGATTATTTCAAGCAGAATTTTTTGTATGTGTCACCCAATCCTATGTTTCTGTGTGGACAATCGCAGGAGCGTGTGAGAGAGTTAGGCTACCGATTTTATCTCGATTATGTTCCGGAAAATGAGCTGTCATTGTTGTTGAGTATAAATAGAACAGGTTTTGCTTTCTACAATGATATCCCAGTTGAGGAACGCAAGGATTGGTATATCTCATACGACTTTCATATTCTCAACAAAGGGCGAAAAATCCTTGTCAATCATAAGTTGACACCACTTAGACTCACTTCCGACGGTCGTGTATGGCTTGCATTATGTGTAGTGTCGGCGGCAACACATACCGATGTTGGACATATAGAGATGCGCCATATAGGTACATCTGATTTCTTTGAGTATAATACCGTTTCTCGCAAATGGAAAAGAAAACAGATTCCTACGCTTACAGATGGAGAAAAATCTGTACTTACACTTTCCATGCAGGGATATACTATGGTGGAGATTGCAGATAAACTATGCTTGTCTCCCGACACGATAAAGAAATATCGACAACGCATATTTGAGAAACTTGATGTACGTAATATCTCTGAAGCCATAGCCGCGGCCACGAACAACAAACTAATCTAAGTTCCTGCAAAGGTAGAATTTTGGAAAATATTTTACTTTGCGATTAACGGCGATGTTGACAGCTATCCGTGCACAGACGTGCGCCGCTGTTTTCAGAGCAGCCTCACTTGTTTTGCCTTCTCTTATTGCCGAAATGGCAGAATATAACCACTCGCATCCTTCTATATTCCAGAAAGCACAATAACCGGCCATATATTCAGCAACCCAAAAACGCATATCACTTTTGTGATGTAATTCATTCTTGTCGTCAGGTTTTATTACAATTGCTCCTGCACCATATACAAAATCAAAAGGATATATTATAGGTATTGAAATGTTGTCCTTTAAACCGGAAATACAATCACCCACATACTCTATAATCATATCAACAGAGACAGTATCTGGATACCAGTCTGTTGATGAAATAATGGTAATTGACTTGAAACCGGATTTATACAATTCGGTCTTAATGTTGTTTGTAAAATCGGTAGATCCAGCAATCACAATCCTATAGTCTGAAATAAGGCGTATTTCTTCATTTGTCATATTCTTTATTATTTTTGAGGTGCAAAATTATGTCTATCTTCGACGATATGCCATACCTAAAAGTGTATTTTTTTACCAATAAACACATTTGTATACTTTTGGGTATTGCAAAGAGTTTACGACGGCTGTAATTTTGTATCAAAAACCAATAATCAATTTAATATGAAAACAATATTCACATTAATTGTTATGGCTGTTACTTCGGTTACAGCAATGGCTCAAAGTATAACTGGCAAGGTTATGGACGAAAACAATTCTCCTCTTGGCTTTGTTAACGTGGTTCTACTAAGAGCCGATTCTACCTATATAACAGGTACAGTTACTGACGAAAATGGGATTTTCCTTTTCAGTGAAGAACAGAGTAATGCCGAATTGTTAAAATTGTCTTCAATTGGCTATGCAGACAAACTTGTTGTCATTCCATCTTCAGGGAATCTGGGCATAATTACGCTTAATACGGAGAATGTAATGCTGGGAGAGGTGGTTGTAAAAGCAAACCGCCCTGTAACAACGATGAAAGGAGATGTCCTTGTCACTAATGTGGCAGGCTCTCAACTTGAGCATGCAGGTACAGCAAATGATGTTCTTACACAAGTCCCTATGGTTCTTGGACGTGATGGTAATTTCGAAGTATTTGGTAAGGGTTCTCCTGCTATTTATATAAATGGTCGTGAAGTCATGGATCTTACGCAACTATCTCAGTTGAGTTCAGCAGATATTAAAAATATTGAAGTAATAACAAATCCTGGAGCAAAATATGATGCCTCGGTAAAATCAGTTATTCGTATTCAAACAAAACGACCTCAAGGTGACGGCTTTGGCATGACTATTCGGACACAGGGTGTTATGCAAAAATATTTTCGTACCGTTGACCAAGCAAACTTCAAATTCCGTACAGGCGGACTTGAATTATTTGGCAATTTCGGCTATATGTGGGGTAAATTCCAAAGTAGCAACGAAGTTGATATGCTCACACAGTCTTCCGTAATATGGAATCAGACGTTGGCTCAAGATGGAAATATGTGTACAAATGAGTTCTTTGGAAAAGCAGGCTTTTCATATATGTTCAGTGAAAATCATTCCATAGGAGCTTATTATTCTAATGGTTTTACGAAACAAAAGACAGAACATATTGGTATCAGTCAAATATTTACTGATGATATGCTTTATGATAATCTGGTAATGCTTGGCCGCACTAGAAATAACATACTCCCCAAACACCATGCAAATCTCTATTACAATGGTGAAATAGGCAAACTTGGAATAGACTTCAATATGGATTATATGTGGCGCAAAAGCAGGACGAATATGTGGAACGATGAGACAAGCGAGAATCAGGATAACTCTATTGTCAACTCCATCGGGGCAAATAGAAGCCACCTGTTTGCCGAAAGACTTGTTTTCAGTTATCCGCTATGGAAAGGAGGAATAGAAATAGGAGAGGAATATACATCTTCACGCTTCTCGTCTGATTACATTACAGATGCATCAATAATTGGTAGCTCAGCTTCTAACGTGGAAGAAAACAATATTGCCGGATTTTTTGAAATAGGCCAGTCTTTCAGAAATTTTAATGTCAACGTGGGTTTACGATATGAACATGTGAATTTTGATTATTTTGATAATGGCCAGAAAAAAGACGATCAAAGTAGAAGTTATAACAATCTTTTTCCATCGTTATCGCTGTCAACTAAGATTAAGAATGTACAGCTCTCCATAAGTTATACCCACAAGACACAACGTCCGGAATATGCAGATCTTGACGGTACTGTGGACTATATTAACCGGTTTACTCTTGAAAGTGGCAATCCATTTCTTAAACAGGAGAAAATACATTCTTTGGAGCTAATGGGAGCATGGCATCAGTTCTTCGGTCAGATTACCTATACCTATAAGAAAGACCCGATAATGAACACCACTTGTCCGTATGGTGATGATGGCGAGATAAAACTTATAACAATGGATAATTTCTCTAAAATTCAAGGCTTACAGGCTTTTTTAGGTGGGCAGTTTAATGTTGGTATATGGCAACCGAGAGTCAACATGGGAATTATGAAACAATGGCTGGCCATAGAATATTCAAATGGTCGTAAGAGGTTGGAAAACCCCATCGGTCTTGTGCAATTTCAAAATGCAGTTCATCTGCCTTTTGATATTTGGATGAATGTGGATATGCAATGGATGAGTGCAGGAAACAGCGACAATACGTATCAGAAATCATCATCTTATCTCAATGCAAAACTGTATAAAGCTTTTTTCAATAATCGTTTCAGCATAACAATTGAGGCCAATGATATATTCAACAAAAGCAATCGTGATGTAACACTCATGAGCAAAGATGTTTCCATTTATAAGCTCAATACAACCAATAACCGTACTTTTATGCTTACTCTGCAATACACCTTTAACTCGACACGAGACAGGTACCGTGGACAAGGAGCAGGAGTAAATGAAATGAACCGTTTTTAAATTATATTTATATGAAAACATTTATAATTATATTTTTGTGGGTTGTCATAGCTTTGGCTGCCAAAGCAAAGCCTCATTGTCAAGGATTCAACAACTACGATGATAAGGTGACAATCGTTTTTACGGACAATCAAGTAGGAGAGCGATATTTGGTCTCAGATGTAAAACTCAGGTCGTCATCATGGAATGGAGAAGAATATTCTGCTACTTCTGTAAAAATAGCAGAAAAGAATGGCATAGTTACTGTAACACTTGTATTTCCTCATATTACCAAATTTTCAAATCCAAAAGTAACGCTTCGGGTTAATGGGAAAAAAGCCAAATTTAATGTATGCCAATAAAGGTGAATATTTATGGCATTTCTGCTGTTATTATATCACAATCATAATCTGTTTGGATTGTCATTCTATTATTATATAGCGTCTTGCCGTCTGTCTTTGTGTTGTTATAGAGGGCTATGCCATGGAAAGGCCGACGGCAAGACAAATAAATAATAAATCATAAATACTGCTGGAAAATTCATGGGATTTTGTATATTTGTTTCATGTTTAATACAAAATTTACAAGCAGTATGCAAATTATAAATAGACTTTCATTTTTTCTTGTTGCCTTTTTGTTGGGGTATAGCTCTGTTTATTCACAAACACAGGCTGATGTGAAAATTGGTGAAATCCTGAATGGCGGTGATCTGTTTCAGTTAAGAAAAGAATATCCGAATCTAAAAGGCTCCGTTAGTGTGAAGATGCTTAATCTGGTGGCAGACGCTCAGTTAGGCATCGGATTTAATAAATTGGAAAATGCTGCCGTTGCCCTTGACAGTTTGTTGGCGCATCACCAAAACGAGCTTGGTGCGCAAACATCAATAGGTATGGCTGCTTTGCAAGGCATGAACCTCTTGAATTTGGGCATGTATGAGCAAGCCGGAAAAGTTGGAGAAAGTCTGGTGAATGCACTAAAGGAATCAGTTCCGTTTGAATCTCTTTACAGTTTTGTATTTATCGAAAAAGTTGGCAAAGCACTTGCCGATGTTCCAAAACCTTATCTTGAACGTCCTGATAGAGATGTTACCGTGCCGCTAAGTGTTGAAACTGTGGGAAGAGGCAAACATATCTATATACCTGTAGAGGTAAACGGCATAACGAAAAACTATATTTTCGATACAGGTTGCTCTTTTGGCAATTTCGTTTCAGAAAAGTACGCCGAAGAAGTAGGACTGAAAATTGTAGCTGATTCTATTCCGGTATCAGGTATGGAGATTGGTCTTGTAAAACTTGCTGTGGCAGATTCAATGAAAATAGGAGAAATGGTATATCATAATCCTGTTTTTATGGTTGCACCTCCAGACCATGAGGTCGATTCGGTATTTGCTTTTGATGGAGTTATAGGTTACCACTTTATCAGGGACGCCAAGGAAATAATCATAGACAATGAGGCCGGAAAGTTTGTTTTTCCGCAAAAAGTGTCTGAGGGGGAGCCAAATATGTATCTGGCATCAAATACGCCTCAAGTAAGAATCAGCTATGACGGAAAGCCTTTTGACCTGATTTTTGATACAGGAAATGTAAAGTCTGACTTGGGGAATAAATTTGCAAAAACATTTCCAGATGCCATTGCCGGATTGGCAGAACATGTAACTTCACGTGGGGGCTTTGGCGGAATATCGCAGATAAAAGCAGTAACATTGCCAAATTTCTGTTTCGAGGCGGCAGGCACTAAGGTGACATTGCATAATACAGAAGTGATTACGAACACAGGAATAAACAGTCGGTTGTTTGCAGGTTCGTTAGGGACAGATTTTGTGTTGTCATTCAAACGGCTTACAATCAACTATCAGAACATGTTTATACGTGGAGAATAATCATGCTTTAATTAAAGCAACACATTAGTGTCCCGTTTTAAGGGACACTAACGTGTTTTTATAATAAACTCATCACTCGTCATATTCTTATGTAAATTATTGAATAACAGTGTGTTATAGTGTGATGAGTTTGTCGTTCAACTCGTCACATTGTTTTTGAGAAACCGGTTAATTGGATGTTTGGATGGGGCGATGACCTGTATGTGATGAGTTGAAAATACAACTCGTCACGCTGTAAAATGTTGATATGCAGCGGTTTATGTGCCTTTGTGATGAGTGACGAGTTTCTCCGAAAACTTTTTTATGATTATATCGCATTGTCATTCCTGATATAGGTTTACTTCGGACTGGCTTATTACCGGTTTTAGTTGTCTCATTCCTTTATCTCCAAAAGGTATGCTTTTACCTTGTGAAAGACCGCCTTTCAGCGTGTAAAAGCATGCCTTTTGCAATGCTGTCAGCCGTGTCTTATCCTGATAAAAGGGCAAAAAGAAAGGCTCCCTTACCTTTGCCTTGTGCGGCAAGTAAGGGAGCCTTTTGTATGGTTAATAACCGTATGTGTTATTTCTTCATTGTGTCAGGCAGCATGATAACCTTGATGCTGTTGCCGCCACCGATGATGACGTTCTTCATGAACTTAGCCATCTTCTCAGGAGTCATTTCGCTTACAATCTTCTTGTAGTCGGTGTTTGTGTCAACTCCGTACTCGTCGAAGCTCTGGATAACGCCCAGCCAGTAGTTGTTTTTCTTAACGTTTTCGTCTGCACGCTTCAGCATGAGTTCCTTAACCTTGCTGAGCATTTCAGCGTCAACTGTCTTGGTCATCTTAGTAACCTCGTCGTTCATGATGCCGATAGCCATGTCGCTCTTCTCAGGTTTCATCGGGCAAACACCGATGATGCATGTGAACGGAACGTCGCCTCCGAGTGATGAGTATCCGGCAGCTCCTGCAGAGTAGGCAGCGCTGGCCTCTTCACGGATCTTCTCCAGGTAGATCATGCTCAGGATCTGTCCTGCTGCGTCAGCGTAGATGCTGTTCTCGAGAGTGTAAGGAGTCTTGTTGTTATACCAGTACATGTAAGCGTTAGCCTTCGGAGTCTCCATCTTGCGGTAGAACTGGTTAACGGTGTTGCCCTTGTTGTAAGTAGTAACAGGCTTCCAGTTTTCCTTAGCGCCCTTTGCAGGCAGAGAAGCTATATACTGCTCGATGAGCGGACGGATGGCAGCCTCGTCAAAGTTACCGATGATTGTGAATGTGAAGTCGGCAGCGTTGGCTGTGCGCTCTTTTGCAATCTGCAGAATGCGGTCGTAGTTAGCGTTCTCAACATCCTTCATCTCGATAGAGGCGAAGCGCGGGTTGTGCATGTAGAGAGTGTTCTTTACAGAGTCTGACAGTGCCATCTCAGGTGAAAGCTCCTTGTTCTTCAGAGATGTCTTTATCAGTCCCACCATTGAGTTGTAGCTCTTCTCGTCCTTGTTGATGTTTGTGAAGTAGAGATATGTCATCTGGAAGAGAGTCTCAAGGTCCTTAGGAGTTGATCTTCCGCTTACAGTCTCGTGCAGGTTCTGCATTGTGAGGTCAACGTTAACCTGTTTGCCTGCCAGTACCTTCTGCAGTTCAGTGCTGCTGAAGTTGCCCAGTCCGCTGTAGCCGATGGCCGTGTCGAACATCTTGATGTTAGCGTAGTCTTCCTTGCCGAGCAGAGAAGCACCACCCTTAGATGTAGCGCTGAGGATAACCTCGTCGTCCTTATAGTCAGTCTTCTTCAGCAATACTCTTGCACCGTTAGACAGAGTGAGCTCTTTGTAGCCGAACTTAGCGTTCTCTTTCTCGCTCTTAATGCTGCCTTTCTTGGGCAGAACGCTTATCAGCGGCTCGTTCTTAACGTTGTCAACCCATGCTGTGAGCTGCTCAGCGTGAACGCCGTCGATGGCCTTCTTGATAGATTCAGCTGTAGGATATTTAGCACCTTCCTTCTCTGTGTAGAATGCCACTACAACTGTGTTGGTGTCAGTTTCGCTTATCAGTTCCTTGGTGATCTCGTTGACAGCTTCAACAGGGATAACCGGAGAAATCTGCTGCATTATCTGATACTCGTCTTCGATTGAAGGCATAGGCTCGTTGCCGAGGAAGTTGTCGCGGTAGATGTCACCGTATATAGCGTTGTCGCGCTTGTTGCGGTTGGTGTAAACCTTCTCGAGTGAGCTCATATAGTCGGCCTTGGCGCGCTCAAACTCAGTTGCTGTGAATCCGAACTTAACGGCACGCATAACCTCGCGTGTGGCTGTGCTGATGGCCTGCTCGCTCATGCCCGGTTTCGGCAGGATAACCAGGGTGAATGCCTTGGTTGTAGAAGCCAGGATGAAGTCGCTGTCGTAAGCGTAAGCCTGAACGAACGGACAGTCAGGATTCTGCTGTATTTCCTGCAGACGTGCGTTGAGCATCTGTGTTGAGAGGCTTACTGCATAGTTCTGAACGAGATATGCAAGGCTGCCTTTCAGGCTGTCTGGCACTTCGGGGTGCTTGTACATCAGCTGTATGATGTCAGTCTGCTGCTCTTTGTCCTTGTCTACGATGATAATAGCCTCGTTGTTGTCGGGCACAGGCTCGTTGACAACCTTCGGAGCGTTAGGATCAAGCTTGATGCCGCTGAACAGCTCCTTGATCTTAGCCTCTGTGCGGTCAACGTCGATGTCGCCGACTACGATGATTGCCTGGTTGTCGGGACGATACCACTTGTGGTAGTACTGACGGAGAACTTCAGGCTTGAAGTTGTTGATGATCTCCATCTTACCGATAGGCATGCGCTGTCCGTATTTGCTGCCCGGATAGATCTTCTCGAGGTTGCGGTCGAACATTCTTGTCTGTGCGTCAGTGCGCAGGCGCCACTCCTCGTTGATCACACCACGCTCCTTGTCGATCTCCTTGGGGTCGAGTGTAAGGCCGTTAGACCAGTCTTTCAGGATGAGAAGACAAGAGTCGAGAGCCTCAATGCGTGTAGAAGGAACGTTGCATATTCTGTATACAGTCTGGTCTACGCCTGTGTATGCGTTGAGGTCAGAACCGAACTCTACGCCGATAGAGCGCAGATATTCAATGAGGTTGTTGCCCTTAAAGTTGTCTGAGCCGTTGAAGGCCATGTGCTCAAGGAAGTGAGCCAGACCGCGCTGGTCGTCGTTCTCCTGGATAGAACCCACGCGCTGGGCAATGTAGAAGTTAACACGATTCTCCGGATAACCGTTGTTGCGGATGTAATAGGTCAGTCCGTTGGCCAGCTTGCCAGTCCTCACTGCCGGGTCAACCGGGATGGGAGGCATCTGCATGCCCTGAGCCATGATGCCCACTGTGCTTGCCAAGAACAGTGCGGCCGTGATGATTAGATGTTTTATTTTCATAAAAAAGAGTTTAAAATAGTTCAACAAAGATAGTTTTTTTATCTCTCGAATGTTGTTACTGGTTGTTATATTTAATAAATTTTATACGTTTTGTATGCAAAATTGTTACTTTCGTGTAAATACCATGCTGTAAGCCGGTTTATGTTTCCTCCCGGTATTCCAGAATGTCTCCTGGCTGGCACCCCAGCTCGCGGCATATTGCTTCGAGCGTGGTGAAGCGTATGGCCTTGGCCTTGCCGGTCTTCAGGATCGACAGATTAGCCTGCGTAAGCTCCACTCTTTCGGCCAGCTCGCCTAGCGAAATCTTCCGCTTGGCCATCTCCACGTCGAGGTTTACTATTATTTTACCCATACTTGTTGCTTTAGAGTTGTTTACGTAGGTTATTATATCGTGAGTTCCTGTTCCTCTTTCATCTTCAGTCCGATGGAGAACGACTCTGCCATTACAAGAGAGAATAGTCCGAAGAGTATCGTTCCCGTGTACACGGCGTCTGAATATCCGATGGTGTAGCCCGTCAGGCTGAACGTCTGTGTGGCGGCATATACGTCGTTACAGTATTTTATCGTTGCCAGCAGACCTATTATCACCATGCACCAGCCTATGCGTTTAAGGTATTTCGTGTTCTTCCGTGTGAAGATGTTGTTGCGGTTGATGTTCAGCACGAAGCGTATGAACGACACCAGCGTGATGATGCCTGCCACCATTATTGCTATGCCTATGATTACTGACAGAATGCTGCCTGCTGTGCCTGAAGAATCCTCTATCGGCAGGTTTATCTGTGTTGGCCATGCCTTATACGACTTGTTCGTTGCGCTGTCGGTTATGGTTATTGCGTTGCGCCATGTGATTTCGTTCGGTATGAGCGACACAACGCGATAGCCGTCAACGCTTTCTGTGTTTGTCTCTTGGATGTGCTTGGCCGACTTATATCCGCTGACCATGCCGCTGAACATAAGGTCGGTGGCCATCAATATGTCTACGATGATAACGGCGAAGATAAGCAGGCAGAATATGTTGAGCTTTGTTTTCATCTTGTTGCGTATTTTTCATAAAAAATGCCCGCCGCCCTGTTTCCCTGGCCGGCGGGCAGGCCTTTATTTATTTAGTTAGAGAGAGTCGTTGTTGCTGTCATTTCATGTCGGCCAGCAGGTTGGCGGTGTAGTCGCTTAGCAGTACGTAGTTGTCGTTAAGCTCATACATGTTGCTGCTCTTGTTCCATGTGTAGCAGTCAACTCCTGTGGCGTTTCCGCTGATGCTGCTGTATGTCATGCGCTGGCTCTGCACGTAGGCGTTGTCGCTGTTCTTCCATACCTTCATGTCGAGCACAGTGTTGCCGGCGTTGTAGGTGTAGTCCATGCAGAGGTAGTTTTCCCATTTCTGCTTGTCGCTGTTCCACTTCATCACCTCTTTTCTTATCACGCGGTCCTGGTCGTCGTATGTATATTGCTTGCGTGTCTTGGCTGTAAGATATTTGCCGCTGTTGTCGTAAGTAACTATTGCGCTTACTTTACCGTCCTGCATCTCTGCGTTGTATGCGAAGCGGTTGTCAGAGTTGGCTGTTCCTGCGATGCTTGTGAACAAACTCATAATTGTTGCGGCGGTAATTGTAATCAGTTCCATAATGCTATATTTTTTATTTCGTTATTATTCTTGTTTATTTAATTCTTTATCTGTTTTGTCGTTAGACGTTCTTTGTTCTGAAAAACTACGTCGTGATATTGTCTTTTTAATATCCTGCGGGAAGCGGTGTTATCTAAATTCAATAATCATTTATCGTTTTTCGATATGCAAATGTATGAACTATATTTGAATGTTCCAAATATTTTCAATAAAAATTTATCGAAAAACGATAATTTAACACATTAAAACAATAAAATACCGGCTTTTAACGGTCTTTTAACCCAAACAGACCTTTATTATTAGGGCAGATTGCTGCTTTTCATTGAGCGGATGAAGGCATAAATAAACAAGACAGATAGAACTTATATGCTGTATGATGATTCGGGGTAAGCTTATGGTAATATGCTTTGATGAAAGCTGTTTATCGGGCAGTCTTGAATATAAAATATGGGCTTTACCAAGCCACAAAGGTACGGTAAAGCCCATTATCCCAGAAATAATAATTGTTATAAGCCTGCTTTTTCGTAGGGAATATACTTAAAGTATTCGTCAAATTGATCAGTACGCTTTATATAATAAGTTTCGCCACAGCCGTTTAGCTGGATTTGGTCTGGTGTAAACGAGATGAATGACCAGTAAATTCCGCCATCAGGACTAAATACGCAAGCGTCGGGATTAAACTTACTATTGTCAATATTCAAATCGTTTGCGGCGATATTATAATTGTCAGGTTCAATATATGATGTCATTTCTCCGGTATTATCGTTGCGCATCATACGAATGTTCTGAAAAAACAGTGTGCCATTATTGTTGTTGGCTGTTGCAGCTGCCCTGATATATATCATACGGCCATTTACCAAATAGACAAACATATGGCGGTTTGTATTGACCTCACACATAAAAACGTCGCCATCTTTTCCAAACCTGGCGCCAAGTCTCCATTCCTGTAGACACTTACCGATGTCTAACTTGCTTTTGGCAATGGATTTTTCATAAGGCTTGCAGGTTGTTATTTCCTCTACCTTAGACATAACTTTATCTCCAATACGAAGAGTCTTAACGGCAGTTCCGTTAACCGTCTTGACCTCGTCAGTGAGTGTAAGAGGCGTAGTGGTTTCAACGACAAATGCCGAATCTTTGTAAGTGGTACAGCTATATATGTCTTGTGTAGGGATATTGAGAAATGCTCTCAGACCTGTTGGAGTTTTCTCAAAGAACATACAAATACTGTCTGTTATAACCGCTTCTGCATCATTTGAAGCCCAGACTCCACGATATTTTGAAAAATCACTTGCATAAGATGTACTGTGAATTACGATAGCAAGTAAAAAGGCAAAAAGTAATTTTTTCATAATCTGTGAATATTAAGATGAAATAATTTATTTCAAAAGTTTACGGTCGGTATCACTACTTTCTAATATATTCATTTGACGGATTGCTATTGTCATACTTGTCTCACGCCTTTGCCGGCTTATTCTTCCACCTTATTATCCTTTGCGGCAATGTTTCTTGGGTGATGGTTCAGAATTTCCTCGCGCAGAGTGTGCGTGTCTATGTGTGTATAAATCTCGGTTGTGCCTATGCTCTCGTGTCCGAGCATGCTCTGTATGGCGCGCAGGTCGGCTCCGCCTTCAAGCAGGGCGGTGGCAAAGCTGTGGCGCAGCGTGTGCGGACTTATGGTTTTCTGTATGCCGGCCTCGGCACCCAGCCGCTTTATCATTATCAGTATCATGGTGCGCGTCAGGTGAGCTCCGCGGCGGTTCAGGAACACGTAGTCTTCCTCTCCCGGCTTTATGTTCATGTGGCTGCGGTCTATAAACCAGTATTTCAGCTGCTTTATGGCATTTTCAGATATAGGAACGAGCCGCTCCTTGTTGCCTTTGCCCATTATTCTTACGAACTGTTCGTCGAGATAAAGCGCAGACATCTTCAGATTTACAAGTTCGCTGACGCGCAGTCCGCAGCTGAACAGCACCTCTATTATGGCCTTGTTGCGCTGTCCTTCCCATTTGCTCAGGTCTATTGCCTGCTCCAGTCTGTCCACCTCTTCCGTGGTGAGCACCTCGGGCAGATGGTCGCCGAGTTTTGGCGATTCGAGCAGTTCTGTAGGGTCGTCCTTGATGTATCCGTCAAGATACAGATATTTGTAGAATGCTCTCACGCCGCTTAGAATCCTGCATTGTGAGCGAGGTGATATCCCTATGTCGTGCAGTGAGGCGGCAAAGCATTGTATGTCGCTTAGTTTTGCCGTTTCCGGACTGATGCCGTTGTCCTTCAGAAATTTTAATAGCTTGTTGATGTCAAGGATGTATGCTTCGAGCGTATTGCCTGAATAATTACGCTGAAGTTTCATGTAGCGGATATATTTGTGTATAATGTTGTCTTGTTCTTTCTGAATCATCTTTGCTTTATTCTGTATTTTCCCGGCTTTAGCGTCATGGCCATGTCTGCACGGCAGGATTTATTCTACAATCGGTTCTTAGACAGCATATAGTTTTATCTGTCTTGCTTATTCGTGCTTTCAGCCGTCTTTTGTTTTCTGTTGTCGCCTTTTCGTCCGTCTTTCTGGACATAGTCTGCCATGCTTGCGAAAGTCAGACGGAAATCAGCTCAATATAAGGCTGAAATACAGGCTGAACTCTAACGCCCGGTTTTAGCTTAAAAAAATCCGGGGACCGACATGCCCCGGATTTTTATTTCTCAGCCAAGTTTAGCGTGTGGTGCCACCTTGGCCGTATTTTATTGAGTGTTATTTGATTACTCCGAGTTCCTTGCCTACCTTTATGAAGGCGTTGACAGCCTTGTCGAGATGCTCTCTCTCGTGGCCTGCCGACAGCTGTACGCGTATGCGGGCCTGGCCTTTAGGCACTACGGGATAGTAGAATCCTGTTACATATATGCCTTCGTCCTGCATGCGGGCTGCAAAGTCCTGCGACAGTTTTGCGTCATACAGCATAACTGCGCATATAGCGCTCTGCGTAGGCTTGATGTCGAATCCGGCAGCGGTCATCTTGTCGCGGAAATATTCAACGTTCTCCATCAGCTTGGCGTGCAGGGCATTGCTTTCCTTCAGCATCTTGAACATTTCGATGCTGGCTCCTACGATGGCTGGTGCCAGAGAGTTAGAGAACAGATATGGTCTTGAGCGCTGGCGCAGCATGTCGATAATTTCCTTTCGGCCTGTGGTGAATCCTCCCATTGCGCCGCCAAACGACTTGCCTAATGTTCCGGTGAAGATGTCTATGCGTCCGTAAGCGTTGAATTTTTCAGCCACGCCGTGTCCTGTCGGGCCTACAACGCCGGCAGAGTGTGATTCGTCTACCATTACGAGTGCGTCGTATTTCTCGGCAAGTTCGCATATCTTGTCCATCGGGGCAACGTTTCCGTCCATAGAGAACACGCCGTCCGTTGCTATTATGCGGTGGCGCTGTGCCTGTGCTTCCTGCAGGCATCTTTCAAGGTCGGCCATGTCGGCGTTGGCGTAGCGGTATCTCTTAGCCTTGCAGAGACGGACGCCGTCTATTATTGATGCATGGTTGAGCGCGTCAGATATGATGGCGTCCTCTTCGGTAAACAAAGGCTCGAACAGACCTCCGTTGGCATCGAAGCATGCAGCATATAGGATGGTGTCTTCGGTCTTGAAATAATCGGAAATTGCGGCTTCAAGCTCTTTGTGCATGTCTTGTGTTCCGCAAATGAATCTTACTGACGACATTCCGTAGCCTCTTTCCTTCATGGCTTTCTCTGCAGCCTCGGCAAGGCGTGTGTTGTCAGAAAGTCCAAGATAGTTGTTGGCGCAAAAGTTGAGCACTTCCTGTCCGTCGCCAACTTTTATTCCGGCTCTCTGCGGAGTTGTTATTATACGCTCGTTCTTGTATAAGCCGGCGGCCTTTATGCCGTCCAGTTCCTTCGTGAGGAACTCTTTCATTTTTCCGTACATAATTCTTAGATTAAGTTTAACATCAATGTTTTCATTTTACAAAGTTCTTGTTTTTTTTTGAAAATAGAGTAAATAATCCGATAAATTTTGTTATAATATAATCTTTTCTTCATATCTTTGCATTATATGTATGCGCCGTTTTGTGTACGGCTGCTGCTTATTGCTGCCTCGGCATGCCGTCCATGTCTGTTGTCTTGGTGTGGCGGCGGTTCGGCAGGTTAACCTTAATTTGATGTTGTGCATGGCCATTTCCGGTGTGGCGTTGCCTTTAGGCAGCCGTTGTTTTGGCTGCCGGTGCGTGGTTGCCGTTGTTGTGGCGTGTCCATTGAAGATATTGTGCATGTATCAAGATTAATTGTAAATCTAATATTTATAGTATGAAAAATGTTTTAGTTATTGGCTCTACCGGCCAGATTGGGTCGGAGTTGACAATGAAGTTACGTGGACTTTACAATGGAAATATCGTTGCCGGTTATATTCCCGGAGCAGAGCCTAAGGGCGAACTTCTGGAGTCGGGACCGTCGGCGGTCGTTGATGTTACTAAGCCTGAACAGATAGGCGAGGTGGTGTCTAAATACAAGATTGATACAATATACAATCTTGCTGCCATCCTTTCTGCCGTTGCTGAGGTGAAGCCCCAGCTTGCCTGGACGATAGGCATGGGCGGACTTTTCAACGTGCTCGAGGTGGCGCGCGAGAAACAATGCGCCGTGTTCACTCCCAGTTCGATTGGCTCGTTTGGCGACAACACGCCCAAGGACAAGACTCCGCAGGACACCGTGCGCGACCCAAAGACCATGTACGGCGTTACGAAGGTTTCGGGCGAGCTGCTCAGCAATTATTATAATGTGCGCTTCGGCGTTGACACACGCTCTGTGCGCTTCCCCGGACTTATATCTTACGTTACACCTCCCGGAGGCGGCACAACCGACTATGCAGTTGACATTTATTACTCGGCCGTAAAGGGTGAGGAGTTCGAGTGCCCGATAGCAGCCGGCACATATATGGATATGATGTATATGCCCGACGGACTGCGTGCCGCAATAGAGATTATGGAGGCCGACCCGTCAAAACTGAAGCACCGCAATTCGTTCAACATTGCGTCTATGAGCTTTGAGCCGGAGATTATCTACAACAAGATAAAAGAATATATACCTGACTTCAAGATGGTGTATAAGGTAGACCCGCTGCGCCAGGCTATTGCCGAGTCTTGGCCTAATTCTCTTGACGACACATGTGCGCGTGAGGAGTGGGGATGGAAACCCGAGTATGACCTTGACGCCATGACACGCGACATGATCGAGAAACTGAGACAGCGTTTCGGCAAATAATTGCAGACATATATTATAATAGATAAGGCGCGGCAGGCATTTTGAAAGATGCTTGCCGCGCCGTTTTTTTATTTATGATTCTTGCGTTTACCTTATTTTTATTAATTTTGCATCACAATAAACGATATTGCTTATGGCAACACGCATGTTGCCGCTTAAAGTATAAATCCGCGATATATTATGAACATAATGATTATCAACGGCCCCAACCTGAACCTGCTGGGGCGTAGAGAGCCCGAGATTTACGGCAGCAACTCTTTTGAGGCTTATCTTGACGAACTGAGAAAAAAGATGCCTGATGTAAACATCGACTATTATCAGAGCAACATAGAAGGCGAACTTATCAACAAGATGCAGGAAGTGGGCTTCACCTACGACGGCATAGTGCTCAACGCAGGAGCCTACACCCACACGAGCATTGCCCTGCAGGACTGCATACGTTCGCTGAAAGCTCCCGTTGTTGAGGTTCACATCTCTAACGTACACAAGCGAGAGGAGTTTCGCCATAAGTCAATGATTTCGTGCGCCTGCCTTGGCGTCATCTGCGGCTTTGGTCTCGACTCCTACAGACTTGCGATAGAAGGAATAATATTTAATTCATAATTCACAATTCATAATTGGGAGGGAAGGAGAGGAAATTAAAAATTAAGAATTAAGAAAGCACCCCAATTATGAATTGTGAATTATGAATTAGAAAAGCGAATTGTGAATTATGAATTCTGAATTAGAAAACTACGTTCTGTCCCATATCGACCCTGAGGGCGACTATCTTTACAGACTGTGGCGTGCCACTAACGTTCACTTGCTGCGCGGACGCATGGCGAGCGGACACCTGCAGGGCAGGCTGCTGAAGATGCTGGTGAGGATGATACGTCCGAAGAATATCCTTGAGGTGGGAACGTTCAGCGGATACAGCGCTATATGCATGGCCGAAGGACTGGAAGAAGGCGGAATGGTGTATACATACGAGATAAACGACGAGCAGGAAGACTTCACGCGCCCGTGGATTGAAAACTCGCCCGTGGCCGACAAGATACGCTTTATCATTGGCGACGCCATAAAGGAGGCACCAAAACTGGGCATAGAGTTCGACATGGCTTTCATCGACGGCGACAAGCGCACATATATCGAGTCTTACGAAATGGCGCTGTCCGTGCTCCGTCCCGGCGGCTTCATCCTTGCCGACAACACGCTGTGGGACGGCCATGTGCTCGAAGTGCCCAAGAGCAGCGACCGCCAGACTGCCGGCATCGAAAACTTCAACGACTTCGTGATGAACGACAGCCGCGTAGAGAAGGTCCTCTTGCCGTTGCGCGACGGACTGACGCTGATACGCAAGAATCCGTGACGGCGCTGTCGGGGCGTTAGCCATATCCGCAATGTTTTGCCTATATTGTCTTCTTCCGTTAGCCGTCGTGTCCTTTTAGCCGGTATCCGTCAGTTCTCGGTTGGGCTATCTGCGCCGTGTTAATGATATGACATCATCCGAAAACTCTTTACATTATTATGTATAAAGTTTTCTGTGAAATAGAAATTAAATGTATAACAGATGTTAAACCGTTGGCCTGTAATGGCTGTTTGTATTAACATCTGTTGTCTTTATCGCCTGTATTTTCTCTTAAAAGAGCCGTTTTTCACGGCTAAATCGCTGCGTTTAACCATAAAAGTGAGCCACTTTGACATCGTAAACGGCCCACTTTTGTGTGGTAAATGGCCGAGTAATATTTTTTAACTCTTTGCTTTTTCTGCTTGAAAATGTGTAACTGTCAGTATATCAGTTGGTTGTCTTGATTTTACGTTTTTGGCACTTTTTACGTCCCGAAGCTGTATTCGTGACGGGCATCGCCACTCTGAGAGCGTCAAAATAAAAAAGTTTTCTGTTGTCGGCATTAATTTTTTTGATACAGAACCATGATGGCGAAAAATGTATGTCTTTCAATGCCGTACTGATAAATTTGTATAAAAAACTGGTCGAATAAGTATAAAAAATAATTAAAACTATATAAGCTTGTTGTTCTTTGGCAAATAATTATTATATTTGGCAGCACTTTTAAAAAAGCTCTTATTTATTAACTTAAATCATTAATTATTATGAAAAAATTTTTACTCGTAGCAGCAATGTTCGTTTCAGTGAGTATGTTTGCACAGTCACCTTTGAAAAAGATGACAAAAGTAGACGTTAATCCTTTGACAGAGAGGACTGTAACAAAGGCACAGACCACAAGAATTTCTGCAGGTATGGCAAAGGCAAAAGCCAATGCAGCTGAAAAGAATGCGTCAAATTATTATCTTGATTATGTTGATTGTGCCTATAATATAGGATTTTCAACAAGATTCCATGTGGCTGCCGATGTTGAGTTTGGAAATGACGGCAAGGTTACTTTCTCCAACATGTTATACGCCAGCATTTTTCCTGATGCAAAGATAACAGGAACACTCAATGCTGCCGGCACAGAGATAACCATTGACAACTGCCAGAAAATAGGCTCAATTCAGGGTTCTGAAGTCTTCTTGTGCAGAGCACATGTTGATCAGTCTGGCAATGTTACTTTTGATAAGGAGAATCCGTTAGTGCTCACTTATGATAAAGCAACAGGACAGATTTATGCTAAGGATTATCAGGACAGCTATCTGGCAATTACTGACGACACTTATAATGGATACTATACAATCGCTGGTAGCTTAAATTATATTCCTGCAGAGTATTTCCCGGCACCTACTACTCACAATTATTCATATACAGATTATGACGGAAAGAATCATGAAGGCACTGTATCTATGATTAACCTTAACTTGGGTGATCAGGAAGTATGCTATGTAAACGGTCTTTTCACAGAAAAGATGGAAGATAATCAGGGTAACATTCTCGCTGACTATTCTACAGCATGGACTTGTGCTGTTTACACCGAGTCTGCACTCACATTCCCTCTGCTTCAGACACTTGCAGACGACATAGTATTGGCTAAATTGTCTGGCAATCAGCTTTATGATGGCAATATCGACTTTACATATGACGCTGCAAGCGATTCATATGTTCAGGACAGCAATTATGATCTGATTGACGCTTTTGCTTCTCAGCAGGGTATAGGTTTCTCAACTAGTCACAAGAACAGCAAGATTGCAAAGGCTGGTACAGCTGGAGTTGAAAACGTTGTTAATGACGGTGTGAACAAGGACGTTGTTTCTACAGAATATTTCGACCTCTCTGGCCGCCGCATAAGCAATATCCAGAAGGGTGCAGGCATCATGGTTATGAAGTATGCTGACGGAACAAGCAAGGCTGTTAAGGTTGTAAAATAATAAGACGACTCTTGCATTATTGTCGTTTAGGATGACGGCTTATTCCTGAATGACTGATTAAAATAATTTGAGTGCCATATCAATACTTTCGGATGAAAGTTTGATATGGCACTTTTTTGTATCCGCACTGTTTGGCGTCATTAATGGGATAAAAAAATACCTCTGCAAAGGTTCTGCCGGCAGTATTGCCTTAACTTTTGCAGAGGTATTGATGTTTTGGGCGTGCAGTGCAGACCGTCTTTGGCTGATTACTGCTTGGCCATAACGGAATATTAGAGATTAATTTCAGAAGTCGAGCTCCTTGCCGCGGTAGAAATCGATGAGGCTTGTGTCGTAGACATATTCGTATTTGGCTATCACAAGGTCGCTTTCGGCCTTCAGCCAGTTGTTCTTTGCCTCGTTAAACTCTGTGATGTTGGCCTTGCCGTATTCATATTTTGCCGACATGAGGTCGAAGGCTGCCTTGTTGCTGCGGCTGGCCTCCATGCTGCTTTCGTATTTGGCGCGTGCGGCAATGGTGTTATAGTATGCCTGCTGTATCTCCTTATACAGGTTCTTCCTTACGTTGTCGAGCTGAAGCTGCTGAGTTTCGCGTTCAAGCTTTGCCGAGCGTATGCTGTTGCGCGTGGCGAAGCGGTTGAATATCGGCACGTTGAGGCTCAGACCTATATATTGGCTGAAGTTGTTGCGCATCTGTCTGCCGAAACTTTCGGCTTTGAATCCGCTTGTCTTGTAATAGTTTGAACCTATGCCGGCGTTAAGCGACAGCGTGGGCAGCAGGGCGCTCTGGGCTATCTTGATGTTCATCTCGGTGCTTTTCAGCCTGTAGAGTTCAGCTTTTATTTCGGGCTTGAAGGTGATGGCCTCCTGATAAATCTCGTCGGGCGACGGGGGAACTGCCCCGGCCGACGGATCAATGCCGCCGGCATCGGGACGAATTATGGCGAAACCCTCGGGCGAGGGCAGTTCCAGCAGTTGTGTCAGGGCGAGCAGTGCCAGCCGGTAGTCGTTGTCGGCCTGTGTGTATGTCAGTCGGCTTTGGGCCAGTGTGGCTTCCTGTTGTGCCACGTCAACGCCGCTTGCCTTGCCGTTGCGGTACATCTCCTTGAGCCTTGCTACTTGCATTGAGTCTATTGAAATCTGGCGCTGTGCCACGTCGCGCATCTCCAGATCATAGAGAATCTGCACGTATGCCTGTGCCACCTGCACGCTGATGTCGTTGCGCGCCTTTTCCATGTCGGCCGTGGCTGCTTCAAGGTTGAGCTTGTTGAGCTCTATGGTGCGCGGAATCTTCAGTCCGCTGAACAGCGGCACGCTTGTGCCCAGCGAGAAAGACGTGCTGCTGGTGTTGGTGTCAGAGTAGGTGTTCTCTGATGTCAGACCGCGTCCGAACGACCAGTTTTGTGACGCCGAACCGTTGAGGTCGGGCAGACGGCTGTTCTTTGCCGTGTTGAGGTCTATCTCGCGCTGCTGCTTGGTAACGTCCTGCTGCTTCACGGTGATGTTGTGCTCAAGGGCATAGCTGATGCACTGGCGCAGCGACCATCCCTGTGCAGCCTGCTCAGTCTGCGCTCCTGCGGCGGTTGCTGCCATGAGAGCTATTGAGGTTATTATGGTTTTCATGTCAAATGAGCTTTTTGGTTAGTTTTATTCATCTGCACCGTCGTCGGTAACCTTCTTGGGTCCGCGAACACGGTCTTTGGCCGACAGGCCGCTCTTTATCTGTATGTTCACGCCGTCGCTCAGTCCGGTGGTGACTTTCCTGCGCTCGTAGGTCTTGTCCTCGCCGCTGCCCTTCACGATATAGACAAAGGTGTCTGATCCGCTGAACTCTATGGCGCTTTCGGGCACGGTCAGTACGTTCTTCGCACTTGCCAGCACTATCTCGGCGTTGGCGCTGTAGCCCGAACGTATCTTGTTGCCTTCAGGCACGCTTACGGCGGCCTTTATCTCAAACTGGTTGGCTCCGTTGTTCTCTGTTGCCTTCGGCGAAATGTATTCGAGCTGTGCGTTGAACTTCAGGTTCTGCAGTGCGCCAATGGTAATCTTCATTTCCATGCCGGTTACGAGCTGTCCCACTTCGGTCTCGTCAATGTTGCCTTTAAATATAAGGTCGCCCATGTCGGCAACCGATGCTATGGTGGTTCCGTCGTTGAATGTGTTGCTCAAGATTACCGAGTTACCCACCTTTACAGGAATGTCGAGTATAAGTCCGCTGATGGTTGAGCGTATGAGAGTGCTGCTTGCACTGGCATTGCTGCGCGACACACCGTCGCGTACCACCTCGAGGGCGTCAATGGCAGCAGCCTTTTCCTCTTTAGCCTGATTGAGCGTCTGGCGCACTTTGTCGTATTCGTCGGCGCTCACGAGCTGCTTGTCGTAGAGTCCCTTCTCGCGCTGGAAGTTTATTTCAGCCTGCTTAAGGTTGATGTCGGCAAGGCGTACGCGGCTTTCGGCAGAGCTTAGCTGGCTCATGTCGGGAATGACTTTCACCTTGGCTATCACCTCACCGGCCTTGACCATGTCGCCGGCCTCCTTGTAAATCTCGGTGATGATACCGCTTATCTGCGGCTTAACCTCCACCTCGTCGCGTGGCTCTATCGTGCCAGTTATGACCGTGGTCTTGTAGATGTCAGTAAACTTTGGAGTAAACTCTCCATAAGTCAGCGGCTTGGGCTGCGACTTTTGGTAAAGGAACACGAATGTTCCGATGAATATCAGAACGATAAGTGCTGCGACAATGAACTTAAAATACTTCTTCATGTTCAGTATGGTTTTAAATTATTTGTTTCTTTTTTATCAGTGATTTATCTTTTTGCTATACGGGCTGTTGTCATCATGGCCGTGTGTGCCTATTCGTCTCTCATGGCGTCCACCGGCTTTATGCTCATTGCCCTTGCTGCCGGAGCCAGGCCGGCCAGTACGCCGAGAATGCTGAGTAGGACGATGGCGCCAATGGCAGTCCAGAATTTCACCTGGAAGTGGGCTGTCACGATGCCGTCGGACGTGTTGCCGAGTTCAAGCATCTCGAGTATTATCACGGAGAACAGTATGCCGCTCATGCCCGCCACGGCCGTAAGTATGACGCTCTCGGTTATTATCTGTCCGAGAATGTTGCGAGGCGTGGCTCCTATGGCTCGCCGTATGCCTATCTCTGTTGTGCGCTCGCGCACCGTAACCATCATGATGTTGCTCACGCCGATGGCTCCGGCGAGCAGTGTGCCTATGCCGACCAGCAGGATGAGGAAGTTTACGCCGTTGAAAAGATTGTCGAGCATGCCGAAGAGCACCTCGGTGTTGAACACCATGATGCCTTTTTCGTCGGCAGGGTCAATCTGATGGGCGTGTGCCACCACGCTTCTCATCTTGTCGGATATGCTGTTCATGGTTATGCCCGGCTTTGCCGTTACACATATCATGTGGACGCTGTCGCCGAGGTTGTAGGCCTTCTGCATCAATGTCAGCGGTACCACTACCGACTCCTCTGTGCGTCCGTTGATGTTCATATTGCCCGAACTGTAGTCGACGCCTACCACGTCATAATAGATCTTGTCTACGCATATCATCTTTCCGCACGGGTCGCCGCCGCCCGGAAACAGGTCTTTATAAACCTTCTTGCCTATAACGCACACCTTGCGGTTCTGCTTTATGTCCATGTCGTTTAGATAGCGGCCGTAGTACATCTTGGGCGCTTCCACCTCCTGATAGTTCGGCAGCAGGCCTTTCATTGAGCACGACGACTTCTTGTCGCTGAAGGTGGCGCTGCCTCCCCAATGGGACAGCACCGGCGAGACAACTTCGAGCTCGGGCACCTGCTGCTTGAGGCGCTCCACATCTTTGTAAACCATGCTCCACTGGCGCCCTTTGCGGAATCCGGCATAAGGCTTGGTGGTGGGCTGTGCCCATATTATCGCCGAGTTAGTGGCAAAGCCTTCAAAGTTTTTCTGCAGCAACTCTTTCAGTCCTTGTCCTCCTCCGAGAAGCGACACAAGCATGAACACGCCCCAGAACACGCCGAATCCGGTAAGGAAGCTGCGGCTCTTGTTTCTCGTAAGCGTGTCGAGAATCTCTCGGTAACGGTCTATGTCAAATCTCATCTTTTCTAATTAAGAATTATGAATTAAGAATTAAGAAAACATGCTTTTGCGGCTTTGGTTCATCCACAATTATGAATTGTGAATTATTAATTATGAATTATGAATTGCCCTCATCCCAATTATGCATTATGAATTGTGAATTATGAATTAAAAAACTTATTCCGCTCTCAGCGCTTCGATAGGTCTTATCTTGGCAGCCTTGCGTGCAGGAATCAGTCCGGCAAGCGTTCCGGCAACGATCATCACTACCGTAGCCGATATGCATGTGCCGATGCCGACAGTGGGATTGTAGAACATCGTGGCCTCAAACAGTCCGCTGTCTACCTTCATCCGGCCTATCGTAGCGTCCATATATGCGTTGGCAGCCACGCCCAGCACCATGCCAATGTAGCCGAAGAAGGTTGTGATGATGATGCTCTCGGTGATGATCAGGCGCAATATCGACAGCGGCTTGGCTCCGATGGCCTTGCGTATGCCGAACTCGCGGGTGCGCTCCTTGACGGTTATCAGCATGATGTTGCTCACGCCTACGATGCCGCTGAGCAGCGTGAACAGACCTATTATCCACAGGGCGGTCTGTATTATGCCAATGCCCTTGTTCATCTGCATGTTCTGTGTGAAGCGGTTCCATATCCACACGGCACCTTCGTCGTCGGGAGCGGCGCGGTGATTGCCGTTGATGCGTGCCCTGTATTGTGTCTCAAACTCCTCGTTGTCCTTCTCTGTCTCAAGTCCGTGGAAGGAGAAAACGATGTTGCCAACCTCGTCGCCTTTGTTGTATATGGTGCGGAACGTGGTGAACGGGATGAACGCTCCTCTGTTCATGCCGCTCTTGTCGGCCTCGTAGATGCCCACCACGCGGAAAGCCATGTCGCCGACGTTGACATATTGGCCGACGAGATTGCTCACATCGCCGGGCAGAAGTTCCTTTGCGTCGTCCTCACTCAGCACGAGCGACTTGCGCGACTGCTCTATGTCGATCTGGTTGATAAACCTGCCGTAGAGCATCTCCTTCTTGTTTATCTTCACCTCGTTGGGATAAACGCCCGACAGAGTGACGCTCACGTAGTTGGCGTCCTTTGTAAGCGTTATGCCGCTTTGCTGCAGTTCGGCTCCGGTGTCCTCCACATATTGCTTGTAGCTTTGGTCGGTCAGAGCCTTGTCTTTGTCGTTGAGGGTTATGCGCCGGCCTTCTTTCAGACCGTCGTAAGCCTTCGACGTATACCCTGCGCCCACCATCATCGAGTTGTCGAGAAACCTGTCGCTCTGTATTTTCTGGGCGTTGATGAGTCCGTTGCCGGCTCCGAGCAGGAAGATAATCATGAAGATGCCCCACGCCACGGCAAAGCCTGTCAGCGCGGTGCGCAGCTTGTTGCGCCTTACGGTGCTCCATATCTCAGCTAAAACGTCTCTCATGTTATTGTCATTGAATGTTTTTCATTAATTGTTCAGGCAGCCGTCAGACCGCCATTTCAAGCGCATTGCGCAGTGTTACTTCATCATTCCGTCGATGCCGAACGGCGAAGCGTGATGGTCGAAGTTGGTCTCTATGTTGCCTATCAGACCGTCCTTTATATGCACAATCTTGTTGGTCTCGTTGGCAACGCCGCTCTCGTGAGTAACCACAACAATGGTCATGCCGTCGTCCTCGTTGAGCTTCTTCAGCAGCTTCATCACCTCCACGCTGGTCTTAGAGTCAAGCGCACCGGTAGGTTCGTCGGCAAGAATAATCTGCGGCTTGGTTATCAGTGCCCTTGCTATGGCCACGCGCTGCTTCTGTCCGCCCGACATCTCGTTGGGATAGTGGTTTGCCCACTGCTCCAGCCCGAGCCTTTCGAGATACTCCATCGCCATGCGGTGGCGCTGCCTGCGGCCGACGCCCTGATAAAACAGCGGCAGCTCGACGTTCTCAACGGCAGTCTTGAAGGCAATGAGGTTGAACGACTGGAAGATGAAGCCTATCATGCGGTTGCGGTATTCGGCGGCGCGCGTCTCCGACAGATCCTTTATCAGCGTGCCTGCCAGGGTGTATTCGCCCGAGTCGTAGTTGTCGAGAATGCCCAGAATGTTGAGCAGCGTGGACTTGCCCGAGCCCGACGCCCCCATAATAGACACAAACTCGCCCTGCTCTATGTCGAGGTTGATGCCCTTGAGCACGTGCAGCGGCTGTCCGTTATTGTAGGTCTTGTTGATGTCCTTCAGATGTATCATTGTATTTTCCTTTTATATCATTAGACGTAATAACCTGGTTTCAGGTTGCATCATGAGCAATGTTTTTTTTCATGCGATGCCCCGGCAAGCGTGTGCAGGTGTCGGCGATACCGTCAATTGTGGTTTTTCGATGGTTAGAGAGAGTGGCGGTATGCCCGTTCCCGGCGGCCAGTGCGCCTGCCGCTTGCCGTGGCACGCATGATGTTTGTCAGCCTCTTTTGTCCCAGGCTTCGCTTATGTCGGCTATTGTTATGCCGAGCATCTCCATGTTGCGGAACAGTTCGGGCAGCTTTTCCTCCATAAACTGTTCGCGCCTTTCCCGCAGAATCATGTCCTTGGCTCCCTTCGTTACAAAGTAGCCCAGTCCTCGCCTGTTGTATATTATGCCGGCGGATGCCAGAAGATCATACGACTTTACGGCGGTGTTAGTGTTCACCTCGAGCAGCACGGCATATTCGCGTACGCTCGGAATGCGCTCGTCGTCGTTATACTTACCGGTCAGAATCTCGTCGCAAAGGCGGTCTGCTATCTGTACGTATATGGCTTTGTCGTTGTTGAACTTCATAAATTAATCAGTTTGTTGTTTATCACCTGCATGCGGCTGTATAGCCTGTAGGCCATAACCCAGTTGAATATGCCCAATAGGGCGAATGCCGTCATTGCTGTATATGCCGCGGTTTCTGCCGTCATTGTAATATCTGCTGGTGCCGTACCGCTGCCGGATTTGGATACAATCCATACCAGTGCAACGATGAGTATGACGTGTATGGCTGAGACGATGACGCTATTGTAGCGGTTTAGCAATATGCTTCCGAGAACATAGAGCGACTGTGCCCACAGCAGCCATGCCGCACATGCCGCATAGACGGCTGCCGACTTGCCGCCAAGGATGTACATGTCGCCGGCCACGCGGCTTATGTTGAAGAACACAGGGATGCCCCATTGTATCCAGTCGAGTCCCAATGCGGCGAACAGCGCCACGCGTATCACGTCGGCAAGGCAGAACATAAGGGCCATGCATATAAGCTGTATGGCGAGCCATGCCATGTGAGAGAGAAACTTCTCAAGGGCTGTTGCCGGCAGCATCTTTACCGTTATGCGCTGCTGCTTGGTCTTGATGTTCTGGCAAAACCATGTTCCGCTGATGATAACCCAGAAGAAGTAGGCCATGCCGCAGCTTCTTATCGCCCTTATCAGCGTAAGCTGCTGCATGTCGGCCGGAATGCCTTTGTAGCTTGCAGTGACGGTGTTCATCAGAAGAATAAACAGATATACTGCGAGAGCGAGGAACAATACTCTTATCATTGTATTGCGTGAGTATCGCTCAATCCATCTGAATGTGATGCCGAAACGGCTATAGTTGAAATTGCTCATAGATTGATCCATTTATTGTTGATAACTTGCGAGCGCTTGAACAGCCTGTAGGTCAGCCACCAGTTTAGCAGACCGACCATTATGGCGACGGCCGTATAAACATAAGCAATGGTGTTCACGAGATTCTGGCTCTTCTCGATTGACAGAAAGATGCTTTCCTTAGGAATATAGGATATTATTATCAGCGACAGTATGCCGAGCGCGAAGTGAGCGCATGAGGTAAGTATAAACTGGCGGCGACGGAAGAGGGCTCCGCCCAGAACGTAGAACGAGTGGGCCCAGAATACCCATGCATTGACGGCCAGAACGCCTGCAATAAAGTCCAGCCCCCAGGCTGTCATGCGCATAGAGTGTGTGTCTGCCGGGCCAAACCACATGTTGAGCACGTCGGGTATGGTGCTGTAGATTCCGTGAGAGCCTGATATGAAGCAAATCAGCATGCGGCAGAAGTCGGCCAGACAGAACGCTACGACGCCGATAAGCATCCATACCACCGTGATGTATAGTACGCGGACGATAAACTTCTCGAGGTCGGATGCCGGCAGCATCTTGAACGTTATGCGCTGCTCCTTGGTCTTCATGTTGTTCATAATCCAGCATCCGCTGATCATTGTGTACACCCCGAAGAAGAACGTGCATACCAAGGTGGCGTTTTCTATGCTTGCGTCTGCCACGATGTCGGGCTCGCCTTGTGTGCTTATAACCGACATTATGAACGGCACCATGTATAGGAAAAACATGCATCCGGCTATGGTTGCTATCTCTTTCTTGGTGGCCTGCATCGACCATTTAAAGGTTTGTATGAATCGTTTTGTATTAAAGTTGCTCATCTTGAATCGTTTTTAGTCTTATATTCTATGTGTGTCTTGTGCTGCATCGGCAGTTATTCGCGCGGCAGCAGCTTCTTTGTTACGGCGTTGAAGAGCAGTTCGAGGTTGAGCTGAGTTTCGTCTTCGTCCTCGCGTCTGCGTGTTATCACGGCGTTGCCCTGCAGCGACGGCTCGGCGTAGATTACGTCGTCGGCCGGCTCGCCCATTGAGCGGAACTCAAAGCTGTACTTGCTGCAGATGTCGGCCACCGACTCGTTGAGCAGCAGCTCAGAGTGGTCGAGTATCATGATGTGGTCGAGCAGCGACTCAACGTCGTGCACCTGATGGGTTGATATTATCATGGTGCGGTCGTCGCTCATGTTGTTTGCCACCACCTTGCGGAACTGGCTCTTCGACGGAATGTCTAATCCGTTGGTAGGCTCGTCCATAAGCAGCAGCTTGGTGTTGGCTGCCAGGGCGAAGCTCATGTACACCTTCTTCTTCTGTCCCATAGACAGCTCCTTCAGGTTGATGTCAGGCGTAAGCTCAAAGTCGCTCAGACAGCTGTTGAGCACCTCGCGACTGAAGCGCGGATAGAACGGCTCGTTCATCTTGACATAGGCGTCGAGGCTCATCGGCATCAGCTCAAACTCCTCGGGCACGAGGAATATCTCGCTCAGCACGGCAGGGTCGTGGCGGTCGGTCTCGATGCCGTCTATGGTTATTGTGCCTTGCTCCTTGCGCAGCAGTCCGCTGATGAGGTAGAGCAGGGTAGACTTGCCCATGCCGTTCTTGCCGAGCAGTCCGTAGATGTTGTTCTCGCTGAGAGACAGGCTGAAGTTGTTGAACACATACTGCTTTGCGCCTGCATATCTGTATTTAAGGTTTCTTATTTCTATCATATCGTTTCTTTTTATTTTAAGGGGTGTTTGTTGTTAATGGGGGAGATGGAAGTAATGGGAGGAATGGGGCAGCTGTGGGTGATTACCGCTGCCGCTGCGCGCTCCTCTTACAGCAGTTCTGCCAGCAGATAGCCGTCGGCCTGTGTCATCACCAGCATGTTGTCCACGGCGAGCATCTTGCCCTCGGCGTCGCTCCATTCATAGTTTGTAACGGCCATCACATTACTCATTTCATGGCGGTATTCGGTGCGGCTGTCAGGGCGGTTGAAGCTCTTGCTGCGGCTGTTCCATGTGCATCTTTCAACGGCATATCCGGCGGCCGTATAGCTGAAGTCGAGGCGGAAGGCCGGCACATACTTGCCCGTCAGACTGTTGTATCGGCTTGCCGTCTTGGCCGTCAGTCGTCCTGCGGCGTCGTAGGTGTAGCTGTATTTCAGTTTTCCGCTGAGGCTTTTGCCGCTCTTGTTCATTACATACATTGTGCTGACCTGTCCGTTCTCAATGTCGGCGTTATATGCATATTGCGAGTTTGCGCTTCCGGCGGCGTTAAGATACATCGCCATGATTGTTGCTGTTGTGATAATAGTACTCATAATTGTTAATGTCTTTAATTGTCAATAATTGTTTGTCTGTTAATGTCTTATAGTGTACTAGTCTATTAGTACACTGCAAATGTAGGCTAATAAAACATAACTTCCAAGCATTTGGACAAGAAAATGCAATTAAAGTGCAATTTTTAACGTCTGTTTACGATTTGTGGCTGAATATTGCGGGGATATAAACAGAATTTAAGAAAAATGCCGCTAATGAAGCCGCAATAGCCATGCTGGGGCATGCCGGCTGGTAGTGCGATATGCAATATAATAAGGTGTATGAGGTGTACTATGTCCCTGTGCCGGGTGTACTACGTGTATGACATACCCATGCCGCGGCACGCTGTCAGACGGCAGAATATCGGGCGTTTTCTAAAAGGTGTCCTTTCGCATTGCAAAAGGGCACCTTTTAGCCTGCAAAAGACGGCCTTTTAGAGCCTAAAACATAGCCTTTTGCAATGCGTTGAATATCAGACGGTTATGAAGGACGATGGAAACCATGCTCTGAATTACCTTTCCGGCGATGCCGGATGCGCCGCGGTGTCTGGGGCGTAACATAGTCGTGATGCGCACGTTTAGGGCAAAAAAGGCCGGATAATTTGGTTTTGCACCCAAAAAAACGTAACTTTGCAGGATGAAAAGGCGGTGAGCCGGGCACGACGGCAAACAAGGCATGAAGGCCGGCGCGCCGCCCGGCATAATTTAAAACAATAAAAACAATACAAATATGGACACACTGAAAAAAGCATTTGCATCAAAGCTGCTGAAGATAAAGGCTATAAAGCTTCAGCCAAACAATCCGTTCACATGGGCTTCGGGATGGAAGTCGCCCTTCTATTGCGATAACCGCAAGGCCCTGTCGTATCCTGACCTGCGCAGCTATGTGAAGCTCGAGCTTGTGCATGCAGTGCTTGAGCATTTCCCGCAGGCTGATGCCGTTGCCGGCGTTGCCACAGGAGCCATAGCTCAGGGAGCGCTCGTGGCCGATGCTCTCGGTCTGCCGTTCGTTTATGTCCGCAGCAAGGCTAAAGACCACGGCATGGGCAACCTCATTGAGGGTGAGCTGCCCGAAGGCGCAAAGGTGGTTGTCGTTGAAGACCTTATATCTACAGGCGGAAGCAGCCTTAAGGCTGTTGAGGCTCTGCGCCAGGCAGGCGTTGAGGTGGTAGGTATGGTTGCATCTTACACTTACGGATTCCCCGTTGCACAGAAGGCGTTCGAGGATGCCGGCGTAGAGCTGGTAACTCTTACCGACTATGAGCACGTAGTGGCTGAGGCTGTTGAGACAGGATATATCTCTGAGGCCGACGTAGAGCTGCTGCACGAGTGGCGCAAGGATCCTGCTAACTGGAAGAAATAACACTAACAGCACATACGCTGCAGACAGCGGCGGTGTGGATAACACAAATAGAGACATGAGCAGCAAGTATGAGAGCGGAGTGAAGCAGATACCATATCCGCAGCAGAATGTTTATGAGCGGCTTAGCAATCTCGAGAACATCGAGAAGGTGAAAGACCGCATACCGGCCGACAAGATCAACGACCTGACGTTCAGTCGCGACAGCGTGTCGGTGAGCGTGCCGCCCGTGGGCAGCATAACGCTCAACATCATCGAGCGCGAAGAACCCAAGTGCATAAAGTTCGAGACGGCCAACTCGCCCGTGCCTTTCACCATGTGGATACAGCTCTTGCCCGTAACCGACACCACAAGCAAGATGAAGGTTACGGTTAAGGCCGACATACCCATGTTCCTGAAGCCCATGATAGGCAGCAAGCTGCAGGACGGCGTTGACAAGATTGCCGATGCGCTGGCAGCCATTCCTTACGAGTAGGCCGCGGAGTTTAGGGCTTATACCTTATATAATAAATGCAGCCCCATTACGGCCGGGCGCGCAGACGCCGGCCGCAGTGGGGCATTATGATAAAATTAGTATTGCGATGTCAAATAAACTTTGGGAGAAAAATTACGGAATTAACGAAGAGATAGAGCGGTTCACCGTAGGGCGCGACCGCGAGATGGACATGTATCTGGCCAAGTATGACGTGCTGGGCTCAATGGCACACATCACCATGCTCGAGTCGATCGGACTGCTTGGCAGCGACGAGCTTAAGGCACTTCTGGCCGAACTGAAGAACATCTATGCCGTGTGCGAGCGCGGCGAGTTTGTCATTGAGGACGGCGTAGAGGATGTTCATTCGCAGGTGGAGCTCATGCTTACGCGCAAGCTTGGCGACATGGGCAAGAAGATTCACAGCGGACGCTCGCGCAACGACCAGGTGCTGGTAGACCTTAAACTCTTCATCCGTCATGAAATCAGGGACATCGCAATGCTCGTCAAGGTGCTTTTCGATGAGCTGATAGAAAAGAGCAACCAATTTAAGGACGTGCTTATGCCCGGCTACACCCATCTTCAGGTGGCCATGCCCAGCTCGTTCGGCCTTTGGTTCGGAGCCTATGCCGAGAGCCTTGCCGACGACATGCTCTTCCTGCAGGCTGCATGGCGCATGACCAACCGCAATCCGCTGGGCAGCGCTGCCGGCTACGGCTCGTCGTTCCCGCTCAACCGCACCATGACAACCGAGCTGCTGGGCTTCGACACGATGAACTATAACGTGGTGTACGCTCAGATGGGGCGCGGCAAGACAGAGCGCAACGTGGCATTTGCCATGGCTTCGATAGCCGGCACTGTGGCCAAGATGGCATTCGATGCCTGCATGTTCAACAGCCAGAACTTCTCGTTCGTCAAGCTCCCGAAGGAGTGTACCACAGGCAGCAGCATCATGCCCCACAAGAAGAATCCCGACGTGTTCGAGCTGATACGCGCCAAATGCAACAAGCTGCAGGCGCTGCCGCAGCAGATTGTGCTGATAATGAACAACCTGCCGTGCGGCTATTTCCGCGACCTGCAGATTATCAAGGAGTCGTTCCTTCCTGCTTTCGACGAGCTTAAGGACTGCCTGCAGATGGCTGCCTACATCATCAACAAGATGGAGGTAAACCGCAATATCCTCGACAACAAGATGTACGACCTCATGTTCTCCGTTGAGGAAGTAAACCGCCTTGCGGCTGCAGGCATGCCCTTCAGGGACGCCTACAAAAAGGTTGGACTCGACATCGAGGCAGGTCAGTTCGTGCCCGACAAGAACATACATCACACTCACGAAGGCTCTATCGGAAACCTCTGCAACGACAAGATACAGGCTCTCATGGAGCAGTGTCTCGACGGTTTCCACTTCGAGAAAATGGAAAATGCTGAGAAAAACTTACTGAAATGAAAAAGTACACCTATTATATAATAGCCCTTCTGGCACTATTCGTGTCGTGCGACGATGCCGAGTTTGAGTTCAGCAGCGACTCTTGCTACTTCATATTCGACAACAGCGCCAACCGCAGTCCTATGCTCGGCACGGCCATGAATTCGCTTTCGCCAGGCGTGTTCTGCCATGCGGCAGTTAGCGGAAGATATTTCGTGTTCAACACAAACACCGCTCCCGGACAGACTGAGCGTGTGGCATTCAATGCCGTCGACGAGCAGCGCACGCTAATCCTCGGGGCATATAACGAGAGCGGAATTATCGTGGGCTACGGCAACCTAAACTCGCCGGCCATCTTCTATGCCTACGACAATCAGTGCCCCAACTGCTACAAGGAGAGCAACCTGCCGCGCTACGGACTTACGATGGACACAACCGGCAAGGCGACATGCAAGAGCTGCAAGCGCGTGTACGACATGAACAACGGCGGAATCATATCCAGCGGCGATCCCGGAGACAAACTTATACGCTACAGATGCAGTACAACGGGTCCGACAGGCGTGCTTTCGGTCATTAATGGGCAGTGAGAGTATTAAAATGTGTAAATTAGTTTGCTCTTTCGAGAAATAAACTTATCTTTGCACTGCTCTAATGCGGAAATAGCTCAGTTGGTAGAGCACGACCTTGCCAAGGTCGGGGTCGCGGGTCCGAGTCCCGTTTTCCGCTCTAGTGGAGCCGCAATGGTGGAATTGGTAGACACGAGGGACTTAAAATCCCTTGGCCAGTAATGGCTGTGCGGGTTCGAGTCCCGCTCGCGGCACTTATATCTAAAACCTTTCATTATGAAAAAAAATCTTATCTTATTCTTATCGGCAGCATCAGTGATTGCACTGTCTTCTTGCTCTTCTAAGCTTGGAGAGTTGTCTGCTGACAATTTCAATGTTACACCTAATCCGCTCGAGTCTAGAGGTGGACAGGTGGCTGTAACAATCAATGGTACATTCCCCGAGAAGTACATGAAGAAAAAGGCTATGGTTACAGTTATCCCCGAACTGCGTTATGGCAACGGACAGGCTGCACAGGGTCAGGCTGCTAAGTTCCAGGGCGAAAAGGTTGAGGGCAACGACCAGACAATTGCTTACAAGGCTGGAGGTAACTATACAATGAAGTCTAACTTCAAGTATGTTCCCGAAATGCAGAAGAGCGACCTTTATATGACTTTCGATGCTTATGTTGGCAAAAAGAAGAAGAAGGTAGAGATTCCTGCTGTTAAGGTTGCTGAAGGTGTTATCGCTACATCTGAACTTTATAAGAATACTCTCGCCGGAAGCGGCGCTTGCATCGCTCCCGACACATTCCAGCGTGTTAGAGATCAGAGACAGGCTGCTCAGATTAAGTTCCTCATCAACCAGGCTAACCTGCGCAAGAGCGAGCTGAAGAACAACTCTGTTAAGGAGTTTGTTGAGCTGCTTAAGAAGATCAACGCTGATAAGGAAGGTCTGAACATCAAGAACGTAGAGGTTTTGGCTTACGCTTCTCCTGATGGTGGATTCGACTTCAACGACAAATTGGCTAGCAAACGTCAGGATGTTTCTGTAGACTACGCTAAGAAACAGCTTAAGAGCGCTAAGGTTCAGTCTGACGTTACTGGTAAATATACTGCACAGGACTGGGAAGGCTTCCAGCAGCTTGTTCAGGCTTCTGACATCCAGGACAAGGACGTAATCCTCCGAGTTCTTTCTATGTATCAGGATCCTGAAGAGCGTGAGCAGCAGATCCGCAACATGTCTGCAGGTTTCCGTGAGCTCGCTGACGGTATTCTTCCTGAACTCCGTCGTTCTCGCCTGATCATCAACTATGAGACAATCGGCCGCAGCGACGAGCAGATTAAGGAGCAGTATAAGGCTGACGCTACAAAGCTTAGCGTTGACGAACTTCTTTACTCAGCTACTCTTGAGGACAACGTAGACGCTCAGGAGGCTATCTACAAGAATACTATCGAAGTTTATCCTAACGATTACCGTGCTTACAACAACGTTGCTGCTATCGAGTTCGCTAAGGGCAACGACGCTGAAGCTAAGAACTATCTGGCTAAGGCTCAGTCAATCAACGGCAATGCTGCTGAGACTAACGCTAACCTTGGCTTGATGGCACTGAAGAACGGCAACGTAAGCGAGGCTGAAAACTATATCGCTAAGGCTAACGGAGCTGGTGACTACAACAAGGTTCTCGGTACTCTGAACCTCGCTAAGGGTGACTATGCTACAGCTGAGCAGAACCTCAACGGTATCAACTGCAACACAACTGCTTTGGCTCAGATTCTTAACAAGAACTATGCCGGTGCAGCTAACACTCTGAACAGCATCAAGAACAAGGACGCTATGACAGACTATCTGCAGGCTATCCTGAATGCTCGTCAGGGCAACGACAGCGCAGCTTCTTCATATCTGAAGAGCGCTCTGCAGAAAGATCCTTCACTTGCAACATACGCAAACAACGATCTTGAGCTGGCTAAAATAAGCAAGTAAACATCGCTGACGCATGAAGCGATTGATATATCTTACGCTCACCTTGGTTTTGGTTGCCTGCGGAACACGCAGAGGCTATTTCAACTTGGATGGCCGACTACTCAACCTTAACCAAGGTGAGTTTTATGTTTACAGTCCTGACGGTGTGTTCGACGGCATTGACACGATAAAGGTTGAAGGCGGACGCTTCACTTTTGAAACGCAATGCAAGGAGAGCGGCACGCTCGTCATCGTATTTCCAAACTTCTCCGAAGTGCCGGTCTTTGCCGAGCCGGGCAAGTCTGTTTCCGTAAAGGGTGACGCATCACACCTTAAGGAAATTGAGATTGAAGGTACAAAGGAGAATGAACTTATGACGGCTTTCCGTCAGCAGCTCGTAAAGGCGTCGCCTCCTGAGGAGATGTCTTATGCTGAGAATTTTGTGAAAAACAATCCGGCTACGGCTGCCAGCGTGTATGTTCTTAAGAAATATTTTATCCTCGTTCCAGATGTAAACCTTGACAAGGCTGCAAGTTTGGCTGATATAGTTTACAAGGCGCAGCCGAAGAACGGTGAGGTTGCACGCATTGTGCGTTATGTGAAGATGATGAAAAACAATGCGGGTGGCGCCAGAATACCGTCGTTCTCTGCACAGGATATCAACGGAAAGAACATTTCTGCTTCATATCTTCAGGGTAAAGTTGCCGTTGTCTATACATGGGCAGAGTGGAGCTATGAAAGCCGTAACATGCGCGACAGGCTGCTTAGACTGAAAAATGAGTATGGAAATAAACTTGCGCTGATGGGCATAAGCCTTGATGCAAGCAAGCGTACATGCAGTTTTGCTGTGCGCAGTGACTCTACGGCATCGCCTGTAATATGCGATCAGCTTATGTTTGAGAGTCCGCTTCTTGAGACCTTCGGCCTTGGACGCGTGGCAGACAACATTGTATATAATGCGCAAGGACGAATTGTAGAGCGCAGTCTGAACATCAATGAGCTTGAAACTAAGCTCAAGGTGCTGCTTAATTAACGCTGTGCTTTTGTCGTTTGCCATTGTCTGCACCTTGTTGTGAGGTGCGAAATTGTGACATTGGTGATGCCGGCAGTTGGAGTTTCAGCATGAATTTTTGTCTGTTTCTGAGTTACAGACATTATTGCTATATGAATACATTTGTAGAGTTAGCGCGGTTTTTCGCAGCTAACTCGATTTGTAATTGACACAAGATTAATTGGATAATTGGTGATATATGCTTGTAAAAACTTATTGTGCGGCCGTCAATGGCCTCGACGTAACAACCGTTACCGTTGAGGTTAGCGTGTCGCGAGGTGTGCTTTATCATCTCTCCGGCCTTGCGGATACAGCTGTGAAGGAGAGCCGCGACCGTATTGTGGCAGCCCTTCAGAATAATGGTATAAAGTTTCCCGTTGCCGACATTACCGTGAATATGGCTCCCGCCGATCTCCGTAAAGAAGGCAGCAGCTACGACCTGCCGCTGGCAATAGGCATTTTGGCTGCTATCGGAAAGGTGAAGCCAGATATGCTGTCGGAGTATATGATAGTAGGTGAGCTTGGCCTCGACGGCATGATACAGCCCGTGAAAGGTGCCCTGCCGATATCTATCAGGGCACGCAAGGAAAAGTTTAAGGGACTGATTGTGCCCAAACAGAACGAAAGAGAGGCTGCCGTGGTGAACAACCTTGACGTCTACGGTATGGAGAGCATAATGGATGTTGTGAACTTCCTGAACGGTGAGGGCGACTATAAGCCTACCGTTGTCGACACGCGGCGTGAGTTTTACGAGCATCAGAGCCATTTCGAACTTGATTTTGCTGACGTTAGAGGGCAGGAAAACGTTAAGCGCGCTATGGAAGTTGCGGCGGCAGGAGGCCACAATATGATAATGATAGGTCCGCCCGGAAGCGGCAAGTCAATGATGGCCAAGCGCCTTCCGTCGATATTGCCTCCGCTCTCACTGTCCGAAAGTCTTGAGACTACGCAGGTGCATTCTGTTGCCGGAAAGCTGGGTAAAAACATGTCGCTGATATCACAGCGGCCGTTCCGTTCGCCGCATCACACCATATCTCAGGTGGCACTCGTCGGTGGAGGAATGAATCCGCAGCCCGGAGAAATATCGCTTGCACACAACGGCGTGCTCTTTGCCGACGAACTTCCGGAGTTTAACAAGTCAACTCTCGAGATGCTGCGCCAACCGTTGGAAGACCGCAAGATAACCATTTCGAGAGCAAAATACACCATAGAATATCCCTGCTCGTTCATGTTTGTGGCCTCGATGAACCCGTGTCCGTGCGGATATTACAACGATCCTACCCACCATTGTGTGTGCACGCCGGGACAGATACAGCGCTATATGAACAAAATCAGCGGTCCGCTTCTCGACCGCATCGACATACAGATAGAGATAACGCCCGTGCCCTTCAAGGACATATCTCGTGCAGCACCGGGCGAGAGCAGCGACGTAATACGCGAAAGGGTTATCAAGGCTCGCCACATGCAGGAGGAAAGATTCAGGGAATGTAAGGGTGTTCACTGCAATGCGCAGATGAGCGAGCGCATGATACACCAGTATGCCGAGCCCGGCGAAGACGGCATAGAGATGCTGCGCATGGCCATGGAGAGGCTAAACCTATCGGCCCGAGCCTATAACCGCATACTGAAAGTGGCGCGCACCATAGCCGATCTTGAGGCTTCAGAGCGTGTGTTGCCGCAGCATCTGGCTGAAGCCATAAGCTATCGTAACCTCGACAGGAGCGACTGGGCCGAGCGCGGAGGCGCATAAGGAATGTTGCTGCCGGCTTTACAGCAGGAAAAATAAAATAACAGTAGACCTTTATAATTGACAATAAACAAAAGGAAACATGAATGTAGGTATAAAAATCCTGAACATTCATGTTTCCTTTTTTATTTTTTCTTAGTGTAGAATCTTTTATTGAATGAGTCTTTTGGCGAAATATCTTACGGGATACCACACTGAGGCAAAGCCAACGGCAAGCACCGTGATGAATATTATGATGATGTCTTCAGGATGAACGCTCACCGGATAGGCATCCACAATGAATGAACCGCTGCTGCGTCCCAGCGAAACAAGTCCGTAAACCTGCTGAAGCCAGCACAGCAACAGACCGACTAATATGCCGAGTATGGCTCCGATTGCCGATATCATGCGGCCTTCAAACAAGAATATCCTTACTATCTGCTTGTCGCTCGCGCCCATGTTGCGCAGCGTAACCACGTCGTTCTTCTTGTCGATAATCAGCATCGACAGCGAGCCAATGATGTTGAAGCAAGCCACGGCAAGGATGAACGTAAGGAAGATATAGGCGATAAACTTCTCTATCTTCATAATCTTGAACGTGTCAGCCTGCTGCTCCATACGGTCGAGAACGCGATACTTGCTGCCCGCAATTTTCTGCATCTCTGCCTTTACGGCGTCAAGATCGCTGCCCGGCTTGAGTCTGATCTCAAGTTGCGAGAGCATGCCCTGCTGACCGAACAAATTGCGTGCGAATGCTATCGAAGTCAATACATAGTCGCGGTCGTAGCGCGCTTGTTTAACGGAAAACACCACACCGGGCGAAATCACCGAATCTTCAACAAATCCTTCGGTAGGATTCATCAGGTCGAGCTGTCCCTCGCGCTTCGGAGCATATATCTTCAGCTGTCCGTCCCAGTCGGCCGTCATGCCAAGGTTATCGGCAAGGCGGATGCCCACAACGCCAAACTGGAGATTGGCGGCATGCAGCGAAAACTCGCCGTCGCCATACAGAATGTCGTTGATGTGCGACAGCTCGCTGAAGTTATCCTCAACGCCCTTCACCTTAATCATGGCCTGCCTGCCCTTGTATATGGCCATCGCCTGGTCTTCCACGCTCTCCGTTGCCACGTCAACCTGCGGCAGGTTGCGTATCTTTGTCAGTATAGGGTCGTCTGCCGGGGCTGTCTTTCCTTTAGTAGGTACAATCTCAATCTGCGGGTCGAACGATGTCAGCAGCGACGCCACGAGGTCGTGAAAGCCGTTGAACACACTGAGAGTTACCACCAGCGCCATTGTGGCCACGGCCACACCTACGACGCTGATGCCGCTGATGATGTTGATGACGTGCGTGCTCTTCTTTGAAAAGAGATAGCGGCGTGCTATGTAGAATGGAAAATTCATTTCTTCAGCAGCTCGTCAATGTGCTCGATATAGTCAAGAGAGTCGTCGATGAAGAAGCGCAGCTCGGGGATAATTCTCAGCTGGTTTCTCACGCGCGTACCCAGTTCGTAACGTATGGTTTTCTCGTTAGCCGTGATGTTCTTTATCAGTTCTTCCGACTTCTCGGGCGGAAATATGCTCAGATATGCCGTGCAGATGCTAAGGTCGGGACTGATGCGGCAGCGCGTAACGCTCACCATCGTGCCCCTCATGCCTCTTGTCTGCGACTGGAATATCAGGCTCAGTTCTTTTTGCAACAGTCTTGCAATGCGGTTTTGTCTTGTTTCCTGCATATTGATTTTTCTTTTTACGTTATCTTTATGTTATCTGCCGTCCGGTTTGGCGGAGGCTGTTTGTTTTGTGCAAACTTACTAAAAAAAACTGAGACAAGCCCATGCTTTGAGGTTATTTTTTGCCTTTAGTGCCGTGCCGGTCTTCTGTCCGTACTGATGACACGGGTGTACAGTGTGGCATAATTTGTCCGCATTAGTGCTGCCGTCATGTCTTCTCTTGCCAAAGAAACATTATGTTGATGCCTAATTCTGTTAACGTTAGTTTGCATATAGCCTATTTTATTCTTTCTGTATTTAACATTTTAATGAGCAGTATTTTTCCTCTAATAAATTAAATAATGCGCTTTCTGTTTATGAATTTTGCCTGTTGAAATGTGAGAATATATGTAGTTATTGTAATTATATATGCTATTCGCGCTGTTAAAGGCACTATTTTAGCTTCTAAAAGGCATTGAGTTGTGATGTAAAACGTACCCTTTTGCGCTCTGAAACGTGGCTTTTCGCATGATTTCAGGCGCAAATCCGGGTTTTAGACGATTTGTATTTACGGCTTGGTTATTGTAAACCGCTGATATACAGATGCTTATGTGCAAATGACGTTTATGCCCACTTTTTCGTATCCTGAACCGATGTTTTGATTCCGGAATGAAAAAGTAGGCATAAAAGTGTTAATATAAAAGATGACGGTTTAACTAAAATTTACGTTTGGGGAGCTGCTGATAATCGTTGCCGTTTATATCTCATGATGCATATACGGGATATGTTAAGTTTTCTCATTTAACTATGTTTTAATATTAAGTGGTTGCGTATATTGCTGAAAATAACTATTTTTGCCACCGACAAAACCTTAAAATGCAGTTCTATGAAAAATAATAATGCCGACGAAGAAACGCGTGGGCGCAATGGTAAACGCCGCAAGCCGTGGTATGGAGAAACTGGCGAAACCATTGCGATTATAGCCGTTGTTGTGGTCTTGGTGTCTGTCTTTGCGCTCGACCGTTGTGGCGACAGTGTGCATCAGCAGCAGCCGTCGTCGATAATCATGCGCGACACCGGGCAGCTGCGCCATAATGCAGCCGCAGACAAGCCTGCCGTAAGTACAAGACAATTGCCCCGTACAGAGGAGACGCCGCAGGAAACTGCACGCCGCGAAGGAATGGAGGCCGGATATAACGACGGCATGGAAGACGGCGAAGTGGGCGAGAAATACGAAACTCACTACAGCGAAAACGCTTCAGACTACTCAGGCAAGCTTCAGGAATGTTATGAAGATGGCTATGAGGAAGGTTACGACGAGGGTTACAGCGAGGGCAGGCAGATGCACGATGATGCCCTTTGATGTGCCGTAGCCCTGCAACATCTTTATTCTTTTATCTGTTACAGCCCTGCCGCGCCGGCTTTGTCGGCATGGCATATGCAGACTGTCGTGTCTGCGTGCGGCATTGCCGTGAGAGCATTCCTGCCGGATACTGATGACAGACTTTAGTTTAACCTCGGGATGTAACATAAAATTTGCCGGAGCAGGTCTGCTTGCTACATGCTTTTTATGCAGTGTAACAGCAGGCCGGCTCCGGCAAAATCTTGAATAATCACTCCTAAAAGGTGATTTTGTCTGCGATTAGTGCAAAATCGCGAAATGCTTTATTTATGCCTGCGAATAATGCTGTTTACGATTTATGTATGCCCCATGTGCAGTATTCGCAGGCTGATTAAGCTGCTCATGCCGGCGCCGTGGCGCAGCATGTCCTTGTTATTCGCTTTCGCCTATAGTCTCTTTAATTATTCCGACACATGCCGCACCGATGATGAGGAACACACCGGCCACAATCATCATGTGGCTCTGTGCGCTGCCTACAAGCGTGAGGACCACGCCGCCGAGTGCTGCCGCTATGATCTGCGGGATGCATATCGTGCCGTTGAACAGACCGAGATAGGCACCCATGTGGCTGCCGTTGAGGGCGTTGGTGACGATGGTGAACGGCATGGCCAGCATTGCAGCCCAGGCACATCCTATCAGAAGATAAGGGATGAAGAGAACATACTGGTCGCTGATGTAAGGAATCATCAGGAAGCCTATGCCGCCTAGCACGAGGCTGAGGGCGTAGGCCATCTTGCGGTTAGAGAAGCGCGGCAGAGCCATAGCCCACACCACGCTGCCTATTGCCTGCACCGCAAACAGAATGCCGACCCAGTTGCCGGCCTCCTGAAATCCTGCCGACGTAGGGTCGGTGGTCTGCCAGCATGTTTCGGCTATGGCACCGTTGGTGTAGTTCCACATATACAGGAATGCAGCCCAGCTGAAGAACTGCACCAGACCTACTGTCCAGAAAGCCTTCGGCGCGTTGCGCAGCAGTTTCACGACGTTCACCTTCTCTTCGTTAAGCGGCTTGTCGAGTCCGTGATATTCTGCATACTCTTTCGGCGGCATCTCCTTCACCTTTGCCGACGTGTAGATGACGCACAGGATGAGGATGGCGGCTCCGATGTAGAACGAATAGATCACCGAGTCGGGCACTACGCCCTTTGCAGCCACGTTGCTTATGCCGAGGAACGTGAACAGGAACGGGAACACATAGCCCACCAGCGAACCGGCGTTGCACAGAAAGCTCTGTATAGAGTAGGCCAGGGCTTTCTGCTTCTCGTTCACCATGTCGCCCACGAGCATCTTGAACGGCTGCATGGCCATGTTGATGCTCGTGTCGAGAAACATCAGCGAGATAAGGCCGAACACCATGGCCGTGCTGACAGCCATGCCGAGAGAGCCGGCGTTGGGCAGCAGGCACATGACGAGTACGGCCACCAGTGCGCCGACAAACAGATAAGGTATGCGCCGTCCGAAGCGGCACCACGTCTTGTCGCTCAGCGTGCCCACTATAGGCTGCACGATGATGCCCATAAGCGGAGGCAATATCCAAAAGTAGCTAAGATTGTGAGGGTCGGCCCCCAGCGTTGCGAAAATTCGGCTGATGTTGGCGCTCTGCAGTGCGTAGGCAATCTGCACGCCGAAGAAGCCGAAGCTCAGATTCCAGAGCGTTGCGAAACTCAGGTCGGGTTTCTTCTTCAAGTTAGAACTCATAGTTTAAGGCGTTTATTTTTATTTATGTTATTATATGCTTGCTGTTGCTGCGGCTAATGTGCCGCAGTCGTCAGTGTATTCAGCTTTTATTTTGTCGACCCGCGCACCACGAGTCTTGTTCTTACCACTCTTTTCTCAATCTTGTCGAGCGGTATTCTGCCCTCGGCCTTGCCTATCAGAATAGATGCAGCCTGTCTGCCCACCTCTTTTCCGTTCTGTTCGACCGTGGTGAGCATAGGGTCGCAGGCAATGGCACGCTGTCCGTTGGTGAATCCGCACACCGAGATGTCCTCAGGGATGCGCAGCCCCATGTGCTTTGCCGTGTACATTATGCCGATGGCCGTGTCGTCGTTGACGGCGAAGAAGGCGTCGGGCCTGTCCTCCATGTTGAGCACCTCGGGCGTAATCCTTTCAGCATGTTCTCGGTTGTCGCAGAATCTTTTCACGCAGCTGTCGGGGTCTATGCCGTACTTGCGCAGCGCGTCGTGCCATCCGTTGTATCTGTTCTTCGATATCTCGAGGTTCATGCTCGAGCCGTAGTAGGCTATATGCCTGCATCCGGTCTTGATGAGATATTCCACGGCCGAGAACGCTCCCATGTAGTCGTCCACCACCACGCGGCACGTGTTCATGCCCGTGCAGATGCGGTCGAAGAACACAAGCGGCACGTTCTTGTTTATCAGGTCGGTAAAGTGGTCGTACTTTGATGTGTTGATAGCCTGCGACACAAGTATGCCGCACACCTTGTTTTCATAGAACGAGCGGCACACTTCCACCTCTCTGTCATACTGTTCAAGGCTCTGCGCCACGAGTATGCGGTAGCCGTATTTGTCGGCCTCCTCTTCGATACCGCTCAAAACTGACGAGAAATAGAAGTGGGTGAACTGCGGTACAATCACTCCAATGACTTTTATTACCCGTCTGTTGCGCAGCGACTCGGCGATTATGTTGGGGCTGAAGTTGTGTTCCTCGGCATATCGTCTTATCTCGTCGCGCCTTTTTGCGCTGATTCTCGGGCTGTCTTTCAGTGCCCTCGAAACCGTTGCCACAGAAACCTTAAGTTCTCTGGCAATGTCTTTCATCGTTATGGGTGTGTTCTTTTCTGGCATCGGATTTTATTTTACAAAGCAAAAGTAGTCAAAACACAATTATCTTGTCTTTCACATTATTATTATTATATCGTTTTATTTGTGTAAACGTTTGCACAGAGCAAAACGTATTTTTTAGCTAAAAAAAAGATAATTTTATCATATCTAAACGTATTTTTGCAGCTAGAAAAAATGACCTTAAAGCTCTATTTTTTGAACTACTGCAAATATAAACAATTTAATTAATAAATCATTAATGTTAACTTTAAAACCACAAGAAGATGAAGCAGGTAAAAATGAAAACCTCTATTAGGATTCTGGCCATCTTGTTTGGTCTGTTCCTATCAGTGGGAGCATTTGCCCAAAGTACTATTACCGGGCAAGTTACAGATGCTTCCGGAGAGCCGATCATCGGAGCTACTGTCCGTGTTGCAGGTCAGGGCGGCGGTGTGATAACTGATATTGACGGAAACTTCAGTATCAAGGCTGAGCCGGGCAGCATGCTGTCGGTTTCATACATCGGATACAAGACGGTGGAGACGGCAGCATCGCAGAATATGAAGATAGCCCTTCAGGACGACTCACAGTTGCTTGAGGACGTTGTCGTTATCGGTTACGGAACTGTCAAGAAGGGCGACCTCACCGGTTCTGTTTCTGCTATGAAGCCTGATGATATGAGTAAAGGTATCACCAACAACGCTGCCGACATGCTTGTCGGTAAGGTTGCCGGTGTGGATGTTATCACCAGCGGAGGTGCCCCGGGTTCAGGATCTCAGATCCGCATCCGCGGAGGTTCGTCTCTTAATGCAAGCAACGACCCGCTGCTCGTTATCGACGGTCTTACCATCGACAACAACACCGCTACAGGTATGAGCAACGTGCTGGCTATGATCAACCCTAACGATATCGAGACTTTCAACATCCTTAAGGATGCTTCAGCTACAGCCATCTACGGTTCGCGCGCGTCTAATGGTGTCATCATCATCACCACAAAGAAAGGAAAGAAGGGCTCTGGTCCTAAATTCTCTTACAACGGCGACGTAACCGTTTCAACAACTCAGAAACGCTATGAAGTGCTCAACGGCGACGAATACCGCGCACTCGTAGGCAAGGTTATCGGCGAGAGCGGCGTTGCCATGCTCGGCAATGCAAACACCGACTGGCAGGACGAGATATTCCGCACTGCAGTCAGCACATCTCACAACTTGTCAATGACCGGCGGACTCAAGAACATGCCTTACCGCGTGTCTATCGGCTATCAGAGCGACCAGGGTATCATCAAGAACTCTTTCATGAACCGTTTCAACGCTTCTGTTAACCTTGCGCCGTCATTCCTTGACGATCACCTTAACTTCAACATCACTGCCAAGTACATGGCCGAGAAAGACCGCTATGTTGACAGCGACGCAGCCATCGGCGGTGCGCTTTCAATGGACCCGACACGCCCTGTAATGGACGACAGCGAGCCTTACAAGTGGCTGGGCGGCTACTGGCAGAACATCGTTTCGGCAAACTTCAGCGATCCTTCTTGGGCTTACACCAAGAATCCTAACGCTCCTCAGAACCCTGTTGCATATCTTGAGCAGAACGAGTGCTATGCTCATTCTAACGACTTCACGGCAAACGTTGAGGTTGACTACAAGATTCACGGATTTGAGGATCTGCGCCTGCATGCAAGCTATGGTGGACAATATACTGCAAGCCGTCAGAGCGACATAAATTCTCCTTACGGTTACAGCAACAACTATTATGGCTGGGACGGCCGTACTTACTATTGGAAATACAGCATCACGGCTAATGCCTATGCACAGTATACACACACCTTCGGCGCTCACTACATCGACGTGATGGCCGGTGCCGAGGAGTCACACTATCACCGCAGCGGATACAACATCGGACAGGGTACAGACCCATATACAGGCGAGGCCAACAACCCGGCTCTGAGAAATGAGACAGAGTGGGCCACACACAACTCTCTGGTGTCTTACTTCGGACGTCTCAACTATACATTGCTCGACCGCTATATGCTTACAGCCACAATCCGTGCCGACGGTTCTTCACGCTTTGCCGACGGACACAAGTGGGGCTATTTCCCCTCTGTAGCTCTTGCATGGAAGATCAATGACGAGAAGTTCATGAAGAACATCAAGTGGTGGAACGAGTTCAAGCTCCGTCTCGGATGGGGTCAGACAGGTCAGCAGGATATCGGTTACGACTTCCTCTACACTCCGCTCTACGTAAACAGCAACTCTTATGCTCAGTATCCTTTCGGCGACACATACTATTACACAATGCGTCCGAACAAATACAACCCCGACCTGACATGGGAGACAACAACAACATGGAACGCAGGTCTTGACTTCGCATTCCTGAACAACCGCATCACTGCAAACATCGATGCTTACTATCGTGAGACAACAGACCTTATCCAGGAGGTTACTCTTCCTACACTTATGAACTTCGGTCAGCGTATGGCACAGAACATCGGTTCACTTGAGAACTACGGTGTTGAATTCACAGTAGGAGCCAAGCCTATCGTTACTAAGGACTTTGTATGGGACGTTCAGTATAACGTTGCATGGAACCACAACGAGATTACAGAGCTTATCGGCGGTGACGAAGACTATTATGTTGAGTCTGGTTCAACCATCTCACGCGGTAACAGCACTCACGTTCAGGCACACACAGTAGGCCAGCCGGCCAACTCATTCTGGGTTTACCAGCAGGTTTACGACGAGAACGGCAAACCGCTCGAAGGCGTATATGTTGACCGCGACGGCAACGGCATCATCAACAACGATGACCGTTACTTCTACAAGAGCCCGGCAGCTGACGTATTCATGGGTCTTACAATGAAGTTCACATACAAGAACTGGGACCTGAGCACAGCATTCCGCGCATCTCTCGGCAACTATGTTTACTATGACTTCCTGTCTAACAGGGCAGCCGTAAGCGCATCAGGACTCTACTCTAACAGCGCATTCACAAACACTACACAGGCAGCCGTTGACCTCGGCTTCAGCGGAACAAACGGTACTGAGTATTATCTCAGCGACTATTTCGTACGCAACGCATCATACCTGAAGTGTACCAACATCACGCTTGGCTATTCGTTCCCGGCTCTGCTTAAGTATGCAGGACAGGATTACTTCTCAGGACGTATTTTCGCAACTGTGCAGAATCCGTTCATCATTACAAAATATAAGGGACTCGACCCTGAAGTTGCAGGCGGTATCGACAGAAATCCTTACCCACGTCCATTCAGCGTTCAGATTGGTCTTAACCTTAATTTCTAATGGTTGTGCATTTATATAAAAGTAATAAATAAAGGACATAACAATGAAAAAGATATTTTTTAGAACATTGGCAGTCGCTGTGCTTGCAGCCGGATTGACCGGTTGTGCCAACGACCTTAACATAAGCTCAATCGACCCGCAGACCAAGCCGTCTGCTGATCCTACGGCTTTGCTGGCTAAATGCTATGCCACTCTCGGACTTACCGGTCAGAAAGGTGTAGCCGGCAATGGCGACTTGAGCGACGACGAGGGTGAGTCGGGTTTCTACCGTACAACGTTCAACTGCATGGAGCTTCCCTCTGACGAGTGTGTATGGGCTTGGCAGACAGATACTGACATTCCGCAGCTTACCAATATTGCATGGAACTCAAGCAGTATCCGTACTCAGTGGGTTTACACACGCCTTACCTACGACATCACTCTGTTCAACAGCTACCTGAGCCAGGTGCCCGACGACGAGGCCAACAAGCTCAACCGTGCCGAGGTGCGTTTCCTGCGTGCTCTCCATTATTGGTACATGCTCGACCTGTTCGGCAAGTCACCTTTCAAGCTCGACTTCAACATCAGCGACCTTCCTGTTGAGAAGAGCGGCAAGGACCTTTACACATGGATCGACCAGGAGCTGACTGAGATTGAGCCGCAGATGGCCGAGGTTGGTGCTTACTGCAACTCTGAGAACTTTGGCCGTGCCGACCGCGGTGCTGCCTATATGCTGCATGCACGTCTGGCCCTCAACTCTGAGATCTACACCAAGGGCGAGATTAAGGATTATGACAAGGCTATCAGCTATTGCGACCTGCTTATTGGCAGCGGAGCCTACGAACTTTCAAAGACAGCCAAGAACGGCTATTCTGGATATGCACAGCTGTTCATGGCCGACAACGACGAGAACCCGCAGGCTATGAAGGAGATTATCCTGCCTATCCGTCAGGACGGACAGAAGACCCGCAGCTACAGCGGTTCATTCATGCTCGTCAGCGCGACACGTATTGCCGGAATGCCCGACATGGGAACAACTAACGGCTGGAGCTGTATCTTCGCACGTGCAGCAATGGTAAAGAAGTTCTTCCCCACACTGTCTGACTGTCCGATTTCCACAGAGCCGGCTCCTGCCGGAGCTACAGAGGCCGAAATCAAGGCTCTCGACCAGCAGGACGGTTCGTCAACAGCTCAGATCGTGGCTAAGGCCGGCGACGACCGCGCTTTGTTCTACGGCGGCCGTGGCGGTGGTGTACGCAAGCTGCAGACAGATGCTATATCAAGCTTCAACGACGGACTTTCTATCGTTAAGTGGAACAACTTCCGTACAGACGGTCAGCCCACACACGACACCGAATATCCCGACATAGACATTCCGCTGTTCCGTTATGCAGAGGTTTATCTTACACGTGCAGAGGCTTATTATCGCAAAGGCCAGCCCGAGAAGGCTGTTTCTGACATCAACGAGCTGCGCAAGCGTGCCAACGCAAAGCAGATAAGCTCTATCACATCTGACATGGACATACTCGACGAGTGGTGCCGCGAGTTCTATCTCGAAGGCCGTCGCCGCAGCGACCTCGTACGTTTTGGCTGCTTCACGACAGGCAAATATCTATGGGACTGGAAGGGCGGAGCCGCTAACGGAACAACCGTTGACTCTCACTATAATGTTTATCCTATACCGGCAACCGACGTGCTCAACAACAGCAACCTTACACAGAACCCCGGTTATTGATAACATGGCAATCAGTTTGCAATAAAGTTTTAAAATGAAAATGATTATGAAAAATATAATAAAGAAACTGTTCGTTCCGGCACTGGTGTTGGGCGTGCTGCCTTTCATGGCTTCATGTGAGACCGACGACGAGAGCAACCCTATATTAAATCAGCCCGAATCGTTTGTGCTTAACGTGCCGGCTCATGCCAACGACAATGTATACGACTTGGCTAACTCTACATATGTCAACCTTACGACATCGCAGCCCGACTATGGCTTCCCTGTTGTAACCACCTATCAGGTGCAGGTTTCTATCGACCCAGACTTCGCTTCTGGCGATGCTACCAAGGTGGAGGCTGCCACTTACACAACTCTTGAGACCACATACAACCAGGCTAACATGAACGTAAATGCTACCGAAATGAACAATGCCATTGTAAGAATGTATCAGGAGAAGAACAACGGTGCCGACCCATCCGGCATAGTTATGCCTGTTTACGTGCGTCTGCGTGCCCACATCGCCAACAGCGACAAGGGCTGGTGCAACTCTAACGTAATCACTCTGCCAAAGGTTGTTGTATCTTATGTTGCAACAATGCCTAAGACTGTATATATCGCAGGTTCTTCTATCCGCAACGGTTCTGAGGCTAAGCCTCTTGCTGCTGTATACGGATTCGAGGGCCAGTTCTACGGCATGGCTTATCTTGCTGCAGGCTCAACATTCATGTGGGGCGACACAGACACACCGGACAAGGGCTATGCATTGACCAACTCGTTTGACGACCAGGCCGGCGCAGGCTTGTCTCAGGGTGCTGACGGCGGCATACAGGTGGCCAACGGCGGATGGTATGTTCTGTTTATGAACGTTTCGGTTGAGAACAACCAGATTAAGTCTGCCCTCACTGTTTATCCGGGCGAGGCTTACGTCATCGGTACTGTTATGTCTCAGGTTACATGGGGACATGACGCTGCAACTCAGCTTACAGCTCCTGCCGATGCTTCTGCTCAGTGGGTATCTCCTGCCTTCCTTGCCGGCGGTGAGCTCCGCGCAAGCATCAAGGTGCCGGGTCTCGACTGGTGGCGCACAGAGTTCACTCTCTATAAGGGCGACCTCTACTGGCGCGACTGCGACATTCCTGACAACTGGGCTCAGAACGTAGGCAGCGACTATTCTGTTACCTGCGAGAAGGGTCAGAAACTCTATGTAGACTTCGACTACGACAGAGGAGAAGTAAAATAACCAATAATCTAAACCATTTAACAGAAATATCATTATGAAAAAGATATTATTTTTGGGCGGTCTGTTGCTTTCAGCCATGACGTTCGTTTCATGTAACGGCGATTATGACGACTGGGCCGACCCGCAGAGCAATCCGCAGGAAGAAGCAGTTACGTTGCCGGGCTATACGGCAACGGCTGCCGACCCTATCGACCTGGCCAACCCCGGCACAAGCGTCAAGGCGTTCACGCTTTCGGCTGCAACCCTGCCAGAGGGTGCCACGATAGAGCATACACGTGTAGAACTGTTGCCGGCTGACGGCTCTTCTGCAACAAAGAAAACGCTCGAGGCAACCGCCGACGGCATGCTCGACAGCACTGCGCTTCAGGACGCCGTGGTTGAGTTCTACGGACGTCGTCCGGCAGCCCGCGTGTTCGACGCTCAAGTTTATTCTGATATCGTCATCGGCGGCCAGTCGTTCCTGGTTGATGCCGGCAAGATTCAGATTTCAGTTACGCCTAAGGCTCCTTACATTGCCGACGCTTATTATCTTGTTGGCGATATGTGCGGATGGGCTGCCGATGCAGCTATCAAGTTCTCACATTCAGGTGCCGATGTATATGAGGATCCTGTGTTCTCTGTAGTGTTCACAACACCTAAGGCCGACTGCTACTGGAAGATAGTTCCGCAGGGCAACATCGACTCTGGCGACTTGTGGCATGAGGGAACAGACGGTGTTGTGGGTGTTGCCATTGACGGCGACCCGAGTCTCACAGGCTCACTCGTAACCACAGCTCCTAAGGCCGGCAAGATAGAGAAACAGGGCTTCTATAAGCTCACCGTCAACATGATGGACTATACTTACACCATCGAAGAGATGGCCGGCGAGTATTACATGGTGGGCGACCTGCAGGGATGGAACAACGACCCGGCTACAGGCATGACATGTCTGTTCTATCCGCAGACAAGCACCGTGATGAGCTACACTACAAAATGGAAGGGTGCTTACGACCTGAAGTTCTGGGCTGGTGCCGACTTCGGCAACTGGGACAAGGCTTACGGATGTGCAGTTGACGGCGACAACTCTCCTGCCGGCAACATCGTAAACTCTGGCGCACAGTCTATTTCTGCTCCTTCTGCCGAGTATTACACCTTCACCATCGACATGACAACCATGAAGTATACATGGACTAAGCTCAGCGACCAGGCTCCGAAGGAGTACACCTCAATCTCGCTCATCGGCGACTTCAACAGCTGGAGCGGCGACGTAGACCTCACTCAGGTTACTCCTCACAACTGGTATGCCAAGGTCAGCATCCCGTCTGACGGCGGACTCAAGTTCCGTGCAGGACACGACTGGGCTGACAGCTGGGGCAACGGTGCCAACATTGCCGACAACTATTATGGCAAAGCCGACTATAACGGCGGCAACATGACAGTTCCGGCTGGTACCTACAGCGTCTACTTCAACGACATTACCACTGAATTTGTATTCTTAGCAGAATAATATCAGATTTTGTGTTATGCGCCATGCACCATTGTTTAAATACAAAGTGCGTGGCGCATTTGATTTTTTGCGGCACATTTTTCATGGCCGCATCACTCTCTCGCCGGCATCAGTATCTTTAAAGACCCATGCTGCGGCCGGCGTCTTTCGCCTCAGGTCAGCGCTCAAGGCGGTGCATTGAGGTTACAGCCAACAAGAGTTTTTCAACTAAAAAGCCTTAATCTATGAAGCTAAATCTAATTTGTTCATGTTTTGCCGCTATGTGTGCGGCGTTCGTTGTTTCGTCATGCAGCAGCGACGACGAAGGAACGACAACGGTAAACGTCCGTAATGTCTACACTACGGGATGTAAGACCGAAGGACAGCCCTCGCAGGCCGGCTCCGCAACAACACGCAGTCCGTTTGGCGCAGAGTATGTAGAGTATAAGAGCAAGAGCGACGGTTATGTCTACATCAACCACGCTAACGTGTCTTACAACTGCTGTTCTGAGAAAATAGACGTTACGCTGACCGTTACAGGCAACCGCATAAGCGTTGTTGAAAAGGAGACCGACACAAGCTGCAACTGCATCTGTCCCTTCGACGTCTCTTATGAGGTTGGGCCGTTGAAGGCCGGCAAGTATATTCTCGTGATAAACAGCCACAACACGCTCCACGAAATCAACTTCACGTATCCGTCAGACGGCAGGGTTGAGCTTTAGAATATTCTTATTTAAAGAGTAAAGACAAATATCTTGTGGATTCTGTCATTGTTATGAATCCACAAGGTATTTTTTTGTTGTATATGCTATACATGTGTAAGTGAAAAACGAAAAGTGAAGAGTGAAAAATCCAAATGCCTTGTGGTGATGCAAAATTTTGTAGGGAATTGTTGTAGAGAAACAGCAAAGCTAATGTTCTGGCGGATATGCTATCCGACAGCATAAAGTATCAGGATCTGTGATCTGAAAAACATACCTATAAATTAGCAATAGGAAGCAAGCGGATTGAAAAATCCTTATACTCAATTCCGGCAGATTGCAAATCAGCCGGCACATTAGTCTTGTTGGTATATGCCGCTTATAGGAAACAACAAGGCTAATGTTCTGGCGGATATGCTATCCGACAGCAAAAAATATAAGGATCTTTGATCCGAGACTCATACCTATTTAATCAAAAAATAGGAAGCAAGCGGAAGTAATCGGATTAAAAAAATCCTTATACTCAGTTCCGGCAGATTAATTTTATTGATTGTCGGCTGCGCTCGGCATAACTAAATGAGATTTGCTTCTGCTCTCGCTTGCACGACAATTACAAATCAGCCGGAACATTAGCGTTGTTGCTACATATCCGGCGGCACGTTTTTTTAAGCTACAATGCATTCGACTTTAAGTTCTATAACTACTTTAGCTACTAAAAATTAGCTTTGTTGGTATATGCCGTTTATTTTTAAGTTACAATGCATTTGGCTTTAACTCCTAAAAAAATATCTCCTAAATTGAACGTTTAACGCCTCCAGAATTGCCATGCTCGTCACAGTTTCGTGGTTTGGCGTGAAAAATGGCTGATTTTGCACATTTTTGTTAAGGCGTTGATTTATAATGTTTTATACATTTCGCAGAACTAAAACGCAATGGTTAAAAAATATTACTCGGCCACTTTTCACTCAAAACCGATAGGTTTACCGTTCGGATGTTGCCCTTTTGCATCACAAAAACAGCCGTTTTAGCTCTGAAAATCCATGTTTTTGCGTCATTTTTGCATAAGAAAAGCAAACAGATGTTAAATATTTTGCTGCTGCAATGCATACTCTTTAACATCCGTTATATGTTGATTTTCCAGATTGAAAAAATATTTTGTCCTGACTTTTTACTTTTTCATGCTAACATCCTGACTACGGTTTAGCGTCTTTATGTTTTTATGTATAATATACCCGGAATTTGTTTTATGTTGCAAAAATGAAATGGTTCGGCATGAAAAATTCTAGGCCGGCGAATGGGTTAGGGGGAGACGAGGTGAGTTTTTGTGGGGTTTGAGTATATTATAATAAACAGAATGTCTTGTTTAGGGCATCTTGTTATGAGGCAAAGCGAAAGGCTGAATCCTAATGCGATTTAAGTTAAAATGTGGCAGCAACAAAAGTGACGAAATGGTATGCATCTAAATTATTCCTTGATTTAATAATTCAGGCGTGACGTCACTTTTGTTGCTGCCGACTGTTTGCATAATGACTTATTTGCTTGAACTTGAAGTAATCTTTACAAGTCCTTCTTTATTAAAGCGATAAAACATTTCCGTGCGTTCTGGAGTGTCGTTTTCAAGCAGTAGAAGAAGTTCTTTGGCAAATTCCAGATAGCCGGAGCCGTTGGCTGTAACTATACGCTTGTCTGACACAGCCTGTTCGTTTACATAGTTGGCTTCGTTCGTATAGCTGTTTCCGCCCCAAAGTTTCAGTTGTTCCAGCCCGTTTCCGGTATGCCTGATGTTATTCAGAAATCCGTGTCTGGCGAGGAATGATGCCGCGTTGCATATTGCTCCAACAATGATGCCCCGACCGATGGCGTTTCTTACTATTGGCACCACTCTCTCGGCTTCCTGCCCGTTAAGCCAGCCGAATCCGCCTATAAGTATCAGTGCTGCGTAATCCTCGGGCATGGTGTCTAACGAGTAGTCGGGCAGAGTGCGGAAGCCTCCGCAGGAGCATACCGCGTCAAGTGTGGGGGCAACGGTCTTGTTTACAAACTTAGGTGTTTCTTTCATGCCGCGCTCATCGCATGTTATGGCCGAGGCCAGGAACGCAGGTTCGTGGTCGGCATAGTTGTCCAGCAGGACATATAATATTTCGTTCTTCATATCTTTATCTTCTTTTTATTGTCTGACATTTGCGTTTGCTCATTTCTTCGGCAAAAGCCTTTTCGCCTTTCTCTTTGATATAACGTATGCATGCCGCCCTGTCAGAGTTGAACAGAAAGGCAAACACTTTTGCTATCCAGTTTGAATACAGTTTGCAGTTGTTCACGTCGCGCGGGCACTCGGCGCATGTGTTGAATTTGTTTGCCATGCAGCATGAGCGTGTCTTGCACCATGACGCTTTCTCGTTCAGCCTGCATCCGGGACATTTCCCGGCAAGGTATTTGCGGCATGCTCCGCAGTAAAGGCCGCAGGCCGCAATGTTTTGTGTATCAGAAATTATTGTTTTCATGTAAATCAAATTGTAGAGTGATTAAATTCTCCGTTAATCCAGAATGTGGCCTCTGTACCTTTAAAATGCAGAATAACATAGTTAGGGTCGCTTGGTCCTCCGGGAAAATGATGTATAAACCAGTCTTGCCACATTTCCTTCCGTATGGCATCGTCGGTTATTATTTCTACCGTTCCGCGCAGCGCCACGCTGTCGCCGTAGCAGTCATAGCATAGTCCGGCCTTGCCGTTGTGCTTAAAATCAGACACCTTAACAGAGTCGGCACCAGTTGCCGTCCATACCTCATTAAAGCCATTTGCCTTGATTTTAGACATCTGTACGGGCCGTGGATAGCCGTTGGCGTCTACAGAAGCAATGGTGACGCTTTCGCACTTTTTTAGTAGGGCGGCGGCTTTCTCCGCGAGTGTCCGTCCGTCGTTCTCTTTCCATCGTTTCAGTTGCGGAAAATATTTCTGCATCTGTTCTCTGGCCTGGGCCGGTGTCAGATTCCATCCGGCCTGCCGGTTAATCTGGTCAAGAAACTGCAGACAGAATTCAATCATCTGGCTCATTGTGAAGTCTTGCGTAAACTTGCCGTCCTTGTAGCAGTAAGCGCAATAGTCCTCGTTGCAGCTTCCGTCGGCGTTAGTGCCCCTGTTTTCAGCCGTCATAGGCATTCCGCAACTTTGGCAGAAGTGTTGTTCCATATATCAGTCTGTTTTGTGCCCATAAGCTCCTCTGCGGGCGGTTATACAATATGAAAGCGTGGAACTGCAATGCCATCATGTCTAAGTTGGAGGTCGTAGGAAACCTTTGGCACAGATATGATAATAGCAGCCCACGCTATAGCGTGAGAACCACTATGCCCTCTCTTGTGCCAAGTTATGAAATTTCCTACGTTTCCAACTTACAAGAAAAGCATAACGCTTCTTTAAATCCTTAAAATAAATTTTGGATAGAGTATTCTCAATCCGTTTACAAAAGTAATTAATTTATGCGAAAATATTAAGCCTTATGACGATAATCTTATTAATTTTTACGTCATAAAGCTACGCATGTGAATAAAAGTTGTTGCTTGTGATATCGCAATTTGCAGTCTGTCGACTGATTAGGGTTTAATGTCATTATATTTTAGATTAAAATTCGTATCTTTGTTTGCGATTTTGTATATGCAGAAAAAATAAAAGCAGATGAATTGGATTATTCTTGTTATTGCCGGATTTTTTGAGTCGGGCTTTGCCTTCTGCCTTGGCAAGATGAAGGAAGCCTCCGGCACGGAGTGGTATCTGTGGTGCGTCGGTTTTCTTGTATGTCTTGTCCTGAGCATGGTGCTGCTGGCCAAGGCGGTGCAGACTTTGCCCATAGGCACGGCTTATCCTGTGTGGACAGGCATCGGGGCCGTTGGCACGGTGCTGCTGGGCATCATTTTCTTTCATGAGCCGGCATCATTCCTGCGTCTGTTTTTTATCACCACGCTGATAGCCTCAATAATTGGACTGAAGATGGTTTCGCATTGAACGACTGATATCCGGCAGGGCTTTAACTGAAATATGGCGTTATGATTCAGCCTGTGTCTTTGTCTTATGTTGTGTATAACATAGCATGCGGTATAATGGCCGGCTGGGGCTTTGCGGGTTTCATTTTGTGCTTGTCATATAAATATGCTTTGTGCCAGACCATATTTTCAATTTTGTTTGCGTTAATTCGTCAGTTTTATGTAAGTTTGCAGCCGAAACTTAGAATGTTATGAAAAAGAAACAGATATTGCTCATAAACGATATGGCAGGCTACGGAAAGGTGGCCACGGCAGCCATGCTCCCTATACTGTCGTATATGGGACATCCCACATATAATTTGCCCACGGCACTTGTGTCTAACACGCTCGACTACGGAAAGTTCAACATACTCGAGACGACGGAGTATATCAAGGGCGTGTTCCCCGTATGGCGCGAGCTCGGCTTCTCGTTCGATGCCATAGCCACAGGCTTCATGGCATCGGAGACTCAGGCGCGCATCATAGCAGCCTACTGTCGCGAACAGGCAGAGAACGGAACGGTGGTGTATGTCGACCCGATAATGGGCGACGAGGGCAAACTGTATAACGGCGTTACCGACGAAGCCATAAAGAGCATGCGCGAGATGGTCAGCGTGGCCCATCTTGTGTTTCCAAATTATACCGAGGCCTGCTATCTCACCGACAGCCAATATGACGCAGCCGGAGTAACAGCCGAAGGTGCCCGTCGCCTGCTCGACTCACTTCTGAAGTTAGGCACAAAGTCGGCCCTGATAACGAGCATACGTGTAGACGGCCAGCCGTCAGTTGTTGGCTACAACCACGTCAACGGCGAGTATTTCACACAGCCCTACACCGAGATACCCGTTCATTTCCCCGGCACCGGCGACATATTCTCAGCCGTGCTCATAGGCTATCTGCTGGGCGGAAAGGAACTGAAACCAAGCACACGCAAGGCCATGGACGTGGTGTATAAGCTGATAGACCTCAACAAGGACAACACTGACAAGAACCGCGGCATACCTCTGGAGAAGTATCTTGACGTGCTTTGAAATAAGTGAAAAATGAAAAGTGAAGAGTGAAAAATCCTAATGCCTTGTGGTAACACATCCGGTGGCACGTGAGGCAGACATGTATGAATTATGCTTTTTTATAGATGAAAAATTAGTCGGAAATTATAGATGCTATCACGAAAATTTGTTATATTTGTAAACGGATAATCTAAATTAAAAGCAACATGAAAAAGAATCAGACATCATACCGTAATACTTCTGTTTCAGAATTGCTCAGTGCAGGTTCTGAAGAAGAGCGTATTGTTGCCGGACTGAAACGATTCGGACGCAGGGCTTATAACGAAACTTTAAAACAAGGTGGAGAGGCTACTGTGCTTCGTGGCAACAAAATCTGTCGTGTTAACGGACGTGGCGATGTTTCTGTAATAGAAGAGCTTGGTCAGACTCGTTATCGGGTGACTCAGAACACTTATAAGCTGAAGTGAGGAATATTATGAATGTTAAACGGCTGCGTGTTTTTGCAGGGCCAAACGGCTCGGGCAAATCAACGATTACGTCTATAGTGCGTGAGGCTGGTGTAAGTCTTGGCATTTATGTGAACGCAGACGAAATGAAGAAAATTATCAATGCAACAAAAACTTTCGACTTTAGCCATTATTTAAAAACCTTTGATGAATCTCATTTCAAGCAAAGCTTCTCGGAATCGTCACTTTTCATTAAGGCCGGAGGTGACGATATGTGTAATGCATGTTATGTGGATGGTTGTATTATGCATTTCAGGTGTGAAGTGAATGATTATTTTACTTCGTTCTTGTCGGCATATCTGCGTGAGGCTTTATTGGATAACTGTGATAAGTTTACATTTGAGACTGTGATGTCTCATCCTTCAAAGTTGGAGTATATCCGCAAGGCGCGGAGTAAAGGCTTCCGTGTTTATCTGTATTTTGTGGCGCTCGAAAATCCTTCTTTGAACCGTGAACGTGTGCAGGCACGTGTAAAATTGGGTGGACATGATGTACCTGATGATAAGGTAGTTGAACGCTATGACCGTAGTCTTAATCTCATGTTGAGTGCAATTCGGTTGTCAGATAGAGCATATATCTTTGACAACAGCAGTTCAAAGCCTTTGTTGTTGGCATCGGTAAATGACGGTGAACTGACAATGGCTGACGGGGTTGAATATATTCCGTCGTGGTTTAAACGTTACCTTATTGATAAATTGTAATTTGTTGGCTGGTTTGGCGTTTGTCAAATGGTATAATGATTTAATATTATTCATTCCAGTTCTCAAGACAAACGTTTGCACAGAAGTTTCGCTGATATTTGTGGCGGCGTGTAAACAAGATGTTCATAATATCTTTAATTTTACACCGTGAAAAAACATTTTTATACCATGAGAAAATTATTTACCACAATCGTATCGTCACTTATGGCATTGTCGGTTTCGGCACAGGGATGGCCGTCGGGCTGGCAGGGCGTGATGCTGCAAGGCTTTTATTGGGACTCGTTCTCAGACACACAGTGGACCAACCTCGAGAGTCAGGCCGACGAGCTGTCTGAGTTTTTCAAACTGATATGGATACCTCAGAGCGGCAACTGCGGCTCGGGCAACTCCATGGGATACAACGACCTCTACTGGTTTAACAACTACACGAGCACGTTCGGCAACGAGCAGCAGCTGCGCTCCATGATCAGCACCTTCAAGAGCAAGGGGCTGGGCACCATAGCCGACGTGGTTATCAACCACCGCTCGTCGATGGCAGGCACATGGATGAGCTTCCCCGAGGAGACCTACAAGGGCGTAACCTACACGATGGGGGCTGCCGACATCTGCTCTAACGACGACGGAGGCAAGACGGCTGCGCAGGCTGAGGTTAAGCCTACGGGACAGACCGACACGGGCGACGACTTCGACGGAGCGCGCGACCTCGACCATAACAGCGCCAACGTGCAGGCTATGGTTAAGGCATATCTCGACTTCCTGCTCAACGACCTTGGATATACGGGTTTCCGCTACGACATGGTGAAGGGCTATGCGTCTGAGTTTACGGGCATATACAACACGGCCGCCAACCCGCAGTATTCGGTAGGCGAGTATTGGGACGGCGTGTCGCAGATTAAGAGCTGGATAGACGGCACTACAGCCAACGGCGCAAAGCAGTCGGCTGCGTTCGACTTCCCGCTGAAATATCTGCTGCGCGACTGCTGCAACTCATCCTCAAACTGGAGTACGCTGGGCGGCAGCTGTCTGGCCAACGACATGTATTATCGCCGCTATGCCGTAACCTTCGTTGACAACCACGACACCTATGGCCGCGGCAACGACGGCGAGGTGAAGGCCAACATCCTGGCTGCCAACGCCTTCATCCTGGCAGCGCCGGGCACTCCGTGCGTCTTCCTGCCTCACTGGAAGGAATATAAGCAGGACATAAAGCAGATGATATATGCGCGCAACATGGCCGGCATAAACAACGAGAGCACATTTGAGACCATGAACCGCACCGCGGCGCAGTATGCCATCAAGGTGAACGGCACTGACGGCAAGTCGGTGGTTGTTATTATGGGCTCAACCTCATGGCCTTCGTCAACCGTAAAGGAAGCCGATTATCAGCTCGTTGACAAGGGACAGAACTTTGCATATTATATCTCGCGCAATGCCGGCAGCGTGTGGGCCGATGTTCCTTCCGGCTCTTACGACAACGGCGTGAGCGTAACTCTCAGCGCCCTTACAACCGATGCCGGCGCACAGATTGTCTACACCACGGACGGCAGCGAGCCTACGGCATCTAACGGCACGAAGGTCAGCAGCGGCGCAACAGTGAGCATCGACGCCACCACAACCCTCAAGGCTGCCCTGCTGACAGGCGGCGCAGTGAGCGGCATGATAACACGCCACTACACCGTTACGGCATTCCAGCCACATGAGATAACTGTATGCGTCAATGCCGACAACGTAGGCTGGAGCCGCGTAAACTTCTGGTCGTGGGGCGGCGACGGCACACATTCGCCCGTGAACGGCTCATGGCCCGGCGACAACGTTACAACTACAAAGACCGTGGGCGGCAAGACATGGTATTATCAGACCTACACAATGAACTCGTCAGACGATTGCGTGTGCTTCGTGTTCAGCACCGCGAGCGGTTCACCTCAGACTGTTGACGTGAATAACGTCAGCAAAGACAGCTACTTCGAGATTTCTTCAACATCTGAGGGCGGCAAGTATAAGGTTGAAGATGTAACCGACAAGTATGCCACAAGCATCGGCGGTATCGTGGCCGACAAAGCCGAAGGACGCACCTCTGCAGGTGTCTACACGATAGACGGACGCCTCGTGCGCCATACGTCGGGATGTGCTACGGCCGACGAGGCTGTAAGCGGACTCGCCAAAGGCCTTTACATCGTTAACGGCAAGAAGGTTGTGGTGAAGTAACGGCTTGAAATTACAGAATAACATTCAAGGATAAACCTTTGTCGGGCGTTATATTTCAGACAATATATACAAGATAATAAAGCCATATACGGTATAATTACCGATAGGGGATAAAACACAGGGGGCAAGATGTGTCAGCATCTTGCCCCCTGTGTTTTTATTATGATTAAGCTTCTGTTATTATTTGCCCATGTCTATTTTCCAGTTGCCCTGTTCGTCTTTCTTGAGCTTGATGTCGTCTTCTTTGTCAGAGCCGTCACCATACATAATCTTCATCTTAACAACAGCGCTCTCGCCGCTTTCGTCTATTTGTTCAGACAGCGCCTCATACGACTTTATTCCGCCTTTTTTCTCATACATCTTGTCGGCCTTGCCCTGCATCATGCCCGACAGCATCTTCTTTCCGGCTTCAGGGTCTTCGCCCTCTTTAACCTTCATATAAACGAGGTCGGCAAATTTGTCGTAGTCTTTGTCCTGCAAGCATTTAACAGCCTTTTCTGCCACGGCTTTAGGAGTGTTTCCGCCGCCACCGCACGATGTCATGATAAACAAGGCTGCCATAAGAGCCATAATTCCAATTAATTTTTTCATGGTTCAAAAATTTTTTTGTTTGTTAATAATAGGTTTAAAATGCAATAATCTTTTTTAGCGACTTGTTGTTACAGATGTCAGACGGCAGCATGCACCTTATTTTTTTCATGCCCGGCAGACTTATGTCGTGGCGTTCCGTTCCGGCCAGCGTCAGCCCTGCCTTGGCATAGGCAAACTCCACGAGTTCGCAGCAGTACATCTTCGTGGTGTCGCTGTCGTCATAGTCGTGATCAAAGAGCGTGTTGCGGCGGTAGGTCTGCATGGCATATTCTGCTGCCTTCAGCGGTATAATGGTGTCGCCCTTCAGTCTTTTCACCTCGCCGGCGTTGGCGTTTATCGGTGAGAAGAATTTCTCGGGCGTCTCCATCTTCACCCTGTCCGGGTCTCCTTCAAAGTCGGGTTCGTCCGGCACGGCATGCACAATCATCTTTTTGCCGGCCGAGTCGACCACTATGCCCACATGCGAGTAGCGTCCGTTTCTGTCGGCCATCATCACCGCATGACTGCTTATGCCTCCTCCCCGGCGAAACACAATGTCTCCCGTCTTTAGCTCGCATCCTGCCGGAAATATGGTTAGGTCTTTTTTGTCGTTGCAGGATATCAGCGTTGCCGTAAGAAGAGCCAGGCAAATCGCAGTTTTCATCATTATCTTTATCACTGTTCACAAAGATAAGCATAATAGACGTAATCACAAAATCCTGACAAAATTATTTACTCATAATGACGGAAATCCGTTATGCCGGATATATGGCAACAATGCTATTGTTCCGACGGATTTATGCAAGTTGATGAGCATAGTGAAAATCCGTAATAAAGTATAAGGAGCCAACGGTCAGCGAAGCTAATTTTCAATCCGCTTGCTTCCTATGTATACTTTATAAGTATGAGTTTCGGATTGCAGACCCTGATACTTAAGATAGGATGCGGCTTGGCAATAAAAATAAAGTAAATTTTATTTTGTATTGCTCTCACCTTTCGCTATCTTTGAATAAGATAGGATTCGGTTCGGCAATAAAAATAAAGCAAGTTTTATTTTGTATTGCTCTCACCTTTCATTATCTTTGCACCCATGCTACGCAAACTGATAATAATTGTTTTTGCAGTCTTTATGTCATCGGCCTGCAACGCACAGCAGCAGTATGAGCGCTATCATGGCGACGGCATCGACGAATATCTGCAGTATGTACCGCTGGCATCAACCTATGTGCTCAAGGCAGCAGGGGTTGACGCCCAGAGTTCGTGGAAGCGTCTGCTTGTCAATTCGGCTACGTCGTTTGTCATCAACGCCGGCGTAACCTATGCGCTGAAGCACACCATACATTCTACGCGCCCTGACGGCACCGACGACCATTCGTTTCCGTCGGGCCATACGTCGATAGCCTTCTGCGGGGCCGCCATACTGCATAAGGAGTTTGGCAAGGTGAGTCCGTGGATAAGCGTGGCAGGATTCACCGTGGCCACCGTTACTGCCGTCGACCGCGTTAGACGCAACCGCCATCACTGGGGCGATGTTGTGGCAGGTGCGGCCATTGGTGTGCTCTCTGTCGAAGCCGGCTACAGGCTTGGCGACCTGATAACCGGAGAGAAAAAGAAAAACGTAGACGTAGCTGTTATGCCCAACGGATTTACGCTTCTTGTAAATCTTTGAAATAGAGCATGGTGGGGGCATGCTGACAGGTTTGTGTAAACGATTGCATGATTAATTGAAAGATAACAGATAAATTTAGATTATCATTTATTTTTTTTATTATTATCTTTGCAGGTAAGATAAGTCGTGTCTTGAAACAAAGGCCATGGCGTGGCCTGCAGGGCATGATTTCATTATGTATCTTTTACAATGAAAACCATAACTCGTGACCTATGAATATACTTTTAAACATAGCTTATAATACGGCTTTTGGCGAAGAACTCGTGTTGAATGTCATCAACGGCAGAGAGAACGGGGCAGACGTTGTTACTCCATACAGGATGAGCACGTCTGACGGAAAGGTGTGGACCTACAGTCTGAAACTTGACGCCAAGACCGGAGAATATATAGATTATTACTACAGCGTGGTGAGAGGCGAGAGCAATGTTGTGAGAAAGGAGTGGACCGTGGCTCCCCACAGGCTTGAACTCGGCGCCGCAAAGGGCGGCCGCATAGTTGCCTACGACCGCTGGATAGGCATACCAGACAACTCTTATCTTTACAGTTCGGCCTTCACCGACTGCATAAAGCGCCGCCGTCTGTCGGCCCTGCCGCCTTCAGACCATGTGGCTACGCTGCGCATAAAGGTGCGCGCCCCGCAGCTCCGCGGCCATGAGCGACTTGTGCTTGTGGGCAACGAGGTTACTCTGGGCACATGGGACGTGTTTAAGGGCCAGCAGATGTATGAGCACAACTACAACGAGTGGGTGGCAGACATCAATGCGCTGAAGATTTCAGGCAAGACAATAGAGTTTAAGTTTGTTGCCGTCGACGTGGCCGACACTGCCGAGATACTGTGGGAAGACCGTTTCAACCGCACCATCGATGTGCCCGTGATGGAAAAGGACGACATCATGGTTTATGAACTCGACGACGCTTTCTTCCCGATATACAATATACGCTGCGCCGGAACCCAGGTGCCGGTGTTCTCGCTAAGGTCGAGGAGCAGTTTCGGCGTGGGCGACTTCGGCGACCTGAAGAAGATGATAGACTGGGTTGCCCTGACACAGCAGCGTGTGCTGCAGGTGCTGCCTATCAACGACTCAACCACCACCCACACATGGACCGACTCTTATCCCTACAGCTGCATAAGTATCTTTGCGCTGCATCCTCAGTATGCCGACCTCAACGCCCTGCCGCCTATTGCCGACAAGGCTGAACGCGAAAGGTTTGAGGCCCTGCGCCAGGACCTCAACGCTCTGCCGCAGATTGACTATGAGCGCGTGAACAACGCCAAGAACGAATATCTGCGCATAATATATGAGCAGGAAGGCAAGACTGTGATGGCTTCGGCCGAGTTTAAGGCTTTCTTTAAGGAGGCAGAATCGTGGCTGGTGCCTTACGGACAGTATTGCTATCTGCGCGACAAATACGGCACGGCAGACTTCAGCAAGTGGCCCGACCATCATGCGTTCGACGAGAGCGAGCGTCATGCCCTTTCTGTTCAGCGCAATGCAGCATATAAGAACGTTGCCTACTATTATTTTGTGCAGTTTATCCTTAACTCACAGATGGCTGACGCTCATGAATACGCACGCTCAAAGGGCGTGATACTTAAGGGCGACATTCCTATCGGCGTAAACCGCTATGGCTGCGACGTATGGCAGGAGCCGCGCTACTTTAACCTTAACGGGCAGGCAGGTGCCCCGCCAGATGACTTCTCTGTGAACGGTCAGAACTGGGGCTTCCCGACATACAACTGGGACGAGATGATAAAGGACGGCTGCCGCTGGTGGGTGCGCCGCTTCTCAAACATGGCAAAATTCTTTGATGCCTACCGCATAGACCATGTGCTCGGCTTCTTCCGTATATGGGAGATACCTTACAATGCCGTACACGGCCTGCTGGGCCAGTTCTCGCCTGCACTCGGAATGACACGCGAGGAGATTGAGGCCTATGGCCTGCACTTCCAGGAAGAACTGTTCACCGAACCGTTCATCACCGACTGGGTGCTCGACCGCATGTTCGGCGAAAGGGCGGCAATGGTGCGCGACACTTATCTTGAGCCAGCACACGACGGCCGCTACCGCATGAAGCCCGAATATGACACACAGCGCAAGGTTGAGGCTGCCTTTGAGGGCAAGACCGACAAGGCCGACACCGATCTGCGCGACGGCCTGTATGCGCTGATAAGCGACGTGCTCTTTGTGCGCGACCATCGGGACCCCAATAAGTTCCATCCGCGCATATCAGTGCAGTTTGACTTCATCTACGAATCGCTCTACGACAGCGACAAGTTCCTGTTCAACAAGATATACAACGACTACTATTATCGCCGCAACAACCAGTTCTGGTATCGTGAGGCGATGAACAAGCTGCCCAAGCTGGTTGAGGCCACCCGCATGCTGGTGTGCGCCGAAGACCTGGGCATGGTGCCCGACTGTGTTCAGTGGGTGATGAACGAACTTAAGATACTCAGTCTCGAGCTACAGTCGATGCCCAAAGATCCGAGCGTGCGCTTCGGTGTGCTGTCGCGCAATCCTTACCGTTCGGTGTGCACGATATCAAGCCACGACACGCCGACGCTGCGCCAGTGGTGGGACGAGGATGCGAGCCGCACGCAAGACTACTATAACAACGTGCTGCAGAAATATGGCGCTGCGCCTCATCCGCTACCCGGATGGCTTGCACGCGACATCATATCACGCCATCTGCTATGCCCGTCAATGCTGTGCATACTGACCGTGCAGGACTGGCTGGCTGTAGACGAGAGCATACGCCTGGCCGACGCCAATGCAGAGCGCATAAACATACCTTCCAATCCGCGTCACTACTGGCGCTACAGGATGCATATGTGCATTGAAGACCTCATGGAGGCACACGATTATAACCAGAACATAACCGACCTTATCAAAGAGAGCGGACGTATGTAATTCTTTCATCATGATACACTGAAGACGTGCAGGCCAGGCAGTCAGGCCTGCCGTCTTTTATGCCAGACATGAATTTCTAACCTATATTCAATATTAACTTAACTAATATGCGTAAGATTTTATTTGCATTGATGCTTCTGCCGATGCTGGCAATGGCGCAGACCGTAAAATCTCCCAACGGCAATGTGTCGGTGAAGTTCTCGCTCGACAACGGGCGACCTGTTTATGAAGTTAGCTACAAAAAACGGGCTGTCGTAAAGCCGAGTTATCTGGGACTTGAGCTGGCCAAGACAAAGCACGCCAGCAAGGGCATGGAAGAAACCAGCCTGATGGACGGTTTCGTAGTTGCCAAGACTGACACTTCAACATTCGACGAGACATGGAAGCCGGTGTGGGGCGAGACTGCCACAATACGCAACCACTACAATGAGCTCGCCGTTACGCTCAACCAGCCGGCAACAAAGCGCAACATCGTTATCCGTTTCCGTGTATACGACGACGGAATGGGCCTGCGCTACGAGTTTCCGCAGCAGGAAGAGCTCAACTATTTCGTTATAAAGGAAGAGCACACACAGTTTGCCATGGCCGGCGACCACAAGGCCTTCTGGATACCGGGCGACTACGACACGCAGGAGTATGAGACAGTGGAGTCGAAGCTCTCGGAGATACGCGGACTGATGAAGAGTGCCATAACACCAAACTCATCGCAGACCACATTCTCGCCGACAGGCGTGCAGACATCGCTGCAGATGAAGACCGACGACGGACTTTACATCAACATTCATGAGGCAGCCTGCGTAAACTATGCCACAATGCACCTTAACCTTGACGACAAGAACATGGTGTTTGAGTCGTGGCTCACACCCGACGCCCAGGGCTACAAGGGCTATATACAGACTCCGTTCAACACGCCGTGGCGCACGGTTATCGTGAGCGACGACGCACGCGACATGCTCTCTTCCAACCTCATTCTCAACCTCAACGAGCCTTGCGCGCTCGACGACGTAAGCTGGATACGTCCTATAAAATACTGCGGTGTGTGGTGGGACATGATTGTTGGGCGCGGAACATGGAGCTACACCAACGACCTTCCGTCGGTTCATCTCGGTGTTACCGACTACAGCAAGTGCAAGCCCAACGGCACACACTCTGCCAACAACGAGAACGTGAAGAAATACATCGACTTCGCTGCCGACAACGGACTCGACGAGGTGCTGGTTGAAGGATGGAACGAAGGATGGGAGGACTGGTTCGGACACTCAAAGCTCGACGTCTTCGACTTCATCACTCCTTATCCTGACTTCGACATCAAGATGCTCAACGAGTATGCCCACTCTAAGGGTGTCAAGCTGATGATGCACCATGAGACATCTTCGTCGGCATGGAACTATGAGCGCTGGATGGAGAAAGCATATGAGCTGATGAACAAGTATGGCTACGACGCCGTGAAGAGCGGCTACGTTGGCGACATCATTCCGCGCGGCGAGTACCACTATGGTCAGCTGATGAACAACCACTATCTGCGTGCCGTAAAGGAGGCTGCAAAGCATCATATCATGGTCAACGCACACGAGGCAACACGCCCTACAGGTCTTTGCCGCACATATCCTAACCTCGTGGGCAACGAGAGCGCACGCGGAACAGAGTATGAGGCGTTCGGCGGAAGCCGTCCCGACCACACTGTCGTGCTGCCGTTCACACGTCTTCAGGGAGGTCCGATGGACTACACTCCGGGTATTCTTGAAACTCAGCTCAACACATGGAGCGAGAACACTTCGTTTGTTCACACAACGCTCGTAGGCCAGCTGTCGCTTTATCTCGTTATGTACAGTCCGCTGCAGATGGCTGCCGACCTGCCCGAGAACTACATGAAGTATTATGATGCCTTCCAGTTCATACGCGACGTTGCCGTAGACTGGGACGACTCAAAATATCTAGAGGCCGAACCTGGCGACTATATCACCGTTGCACGCAAGGCTAAAGGAACAGACAACTGGTTTGTCGGAGGTAAGTGTGACGAAAACGGACATAAGGCCGTCGTTAAGCTCGACTTCCTCGACAAGGGCCGCAAGTATGACTGCACGATATACGCCGATGCCAAGGACGCTCACTATGAGAAGAATCCTAAGGCATACGAGATAACACACAAGATTGTTAAGAAGGGCGACGTGCTCAAGCTGCAGGAAGCTCCCGGCGGAGGCTTTGCCGTGTCGCTCATCGCTCAATAACAATACAAAATACAGAAATGCGGAGAGGAAAGAAAACCTGACGTTTTCCAAAAGGCATCCTTTCAGGGTGCAAAAGGCCGTCTTTCTGCATGTAAAAGGCCACCTTTTGGAGCCTGAAAGGTGGCCTTTTATAATACCCTGACATACAGGATGTTATACCTTCTGTAGTAATATTTTATATGAACGACAAAAAAATACCAGAAAACAATAAAGCATACCACAGTATGAAATTTAAAAAGATTCTTGTTATGGGCATCTTGTCCTTCTTGCTGGCACCAAAGGCCGGTGCACAGACCTTCAGCGAGGCTTGTTATACTCCGGGGCTTACCCGTTTTCAGCTCTTTGCTCCCGACAATGCAAAGCAGGTTACGCTGCGCATATACGACGACGGACAGGGCGGCAAGCCGGTGAAGACCGTTAAGATGAAGCGCACGGCAGCCGAGACATATTCTGCCGAGCTTAAAGGCGACCTGAAAGGCAAGTTCTACACTTTTGACACCGGGGCAGGAGAGTGCGCCGGAGTGTTTGCCAAGGCAGTGGGAGTAAACGGACAGAGAGCAGCCATCATAGACATGTCTGCCACTGATCCCGAAGGATGGGACACCGACCGCATAACCACGGTTGTAAGTCCGGCCGACCTCATTGTATATGAGATGCACCACCGCGACTTCTCTGTCGACCCTTCGTCGGGCCTTGTAAATAAAGGTAAGTTTTTGGCGCTGACAGAGCCTAAAGCTATAGAGCATCTGAAGAAACTGGGCGTAAATGCCGTACACATATTGCCGTCGTTCGACTACGCTTCGGTAGACGAGACACGCCTCAATGAACCTCAGTATAACTGGGGCTACGACCCTGTGAACTACAACGTGCCCGAAGGTTCTTACTCGACCGACCCCTATACGCCCGCAACACGCATTAAAGAGTTTAAGCAGATGGTGCAGGCACTGCATAAGGCAGGCATACGTGTTATACTCGACGTGGTCTACAACCACACATTCAACATAGAGGGAAGCAACTTTGAGCGCACCTATCCCGGCTACTTCTACCGCAAGACAGCCGACGGACGCTGGTCTGACGGCTCGGGCTGCGGCAACGAGACGGCAAGCGAACGCCCTGCCATGCGCAAGTTTATGATAGAGTCGGTGCTATATTGGGTTAAGGAATATCACATCGACGGTTTCCGCTTCGACCTCATGGGCGTTCATGACATAGAGACGATGAACCAGATACGTGCAGCGCTCAATAAGGAATATCCTGCAACAATAATATACGGCGAAGGCTGGTCGGCAGGTTCGTGTGCCTATCCGCAGGACAAGCTGGCCATGAAGGCCAACATGAGCAGCATGCCCGGCATATCTGCCTTTGGCGACGAGCTGCGCGACGCTCTGCGCGGTCCGTTCAACGATGACCACAAGGGTGCATTCCTGGCAGCCGTTCCCGGCAACGAGGAGAGCATAAAGTTCGGCATAGCCGGAGCCATCAGCCATCCGCAGGTAGACATGACAAAGGTAAACTACAGCAAGGAAGCATGGGCTGCAGAGCCTGTGCAGATGCTCAGCTACGTGAGCTGCCACGACGACATGTGCCTCGTTGACCGTCTGCGCACAAGCATTCCGGGCATAGGCATGGACGAGCTTATACGTCTCGACCTGCTTGCACAGACAGCAGTTATGACATCGCAGGGCATGCCGTTCATCCTGAGCGGCGAGGAGATGCTGCGCGACAAGAAAGGCGTGCACAACAGTTTTAACTCGCCCGACAGCATCAACCGCATCGACTGGACAAACCTTGAGAAGTATCCGCAGGTGATGGACTATTACAGCAAGCTAATCTCGCTGCGCAAGAATCATCCGGCATTCCGCCTCGGCACGGCCGACAAGGTGCGCCGTCATCTTGAGTTCCTGCCCGTGCAGGACAATCTTGTGGCCTTCCGCCTGAAAGACAATGCCGGAGGCGACGCATGGAAGAACATCATCGTGGTGCTCAACTCTGCCAAGGAGGCACGCACCGTAGCCGTTCCTGAAGGCAGCTACACCGTTGTCTGCCGCGACGGCGTTATCAACGAGAGCGGACTCGGCATTGTCAGCGGCAGCGAAGTGAACGTTCCGGCGCAGTCGGCACTCATCATTCACGACTGACATGCCGCGTAGATGAATGTAAGACATCACCCGACTGAAAATAATAACATAAACAAATAACCAAATAATCATGAACAGATTAGTTTTATCTTTAAGCTTATTGCTCAGCATTATGACAATGAAAGCAGCGGTAAAGATAGACCGCATTGAACCTACAGACTGGTTTGTGGGAATGAAGAACACGTCACTGCAGCTGATGGTCTACGGAGAAGGCATCAAGACAGCAGACGTTACAACGGATTATCCCGGCGTAAAGGTGGACAGCCTGGTGCGCCTCGACAGTCCTAATTATCTCTTGGTCTACCTTAATCTTGACGGAGCGCAGCCCGGAACAATGACGCTCAACTTCAAGAACAACGGCTCGACAAAGAAAGTTAAGTATCTGCTTAAGGCACGCGAGATGAGCGGCGACAAGCGCATGGGCTTCACCAACGCCGACGTGCTCTACATGCTCATGCCCGACCGCTTTGCCGACGGCAGCCAGAAGAACAACGCCGTGAAGACAAAGTACAGCTACAAGATAGACCGCTCGCAGCCGAGCCTGCGCCACGGCGGCGACCTTGAGGGCATACGTCAGCACCTCGACTACTTCAAGGAGCTGGGCGTTACGGCTTTGTGGTTTACTCCCGTGCTTGAGAACGACTCACCCGACAACGGCGTCAACAGCTCTTATCACGGCTATGCCACAACCGACTATTACAAAGTTGACCCTCGCTTCGGCACCAACGAGGAGTATCGCAAGCTCATCGACGAGGCTCATCAGAAGGGGCTGAAGGTGGTTATGGACATGATTTTCAACCATTGCGGCTATGAGCATCCATGGATAAAGGACATGCCTTCTAAAGACTGGCTCAACACTCCCGAATGGCTTTCAGCCGGAGAGAAGACCGGAAGAGACGTAACCACAGGCTATGTTGACGGCAGCGGCAAGATTAACGACCTCTATCTGCAGACAAGCTATAAGCTTACTCCGGTGGTTGATCCATATGTAAGCGACATCGATCTGCACGAGACTGTTGACGGATGGTTTGTTCCGTCTATGCCCGACCTTAACCAGAAGAATCCTCATGTAATTAAATATCTTATCCAGAACAGCGAGTGGTGGATAGAGACCGTTGGTATCGACGGCATACGCATGGACACTTATCCTTATGCCGATGCCGATGCCATGGCCCTCTGGATGAAGACTCTCGACGAGGAATATCCTAACTTCAACGTTGTAGGCGAGACATGGGTAACCGAGCCGGCATATACAGCCGCATGGCAGAAAGACTCAAAGATTGCCAAGAAGAACAGCTATCTGAAGACGGTGATGGACTTCAGCTTCTACGACAAGATAAACATGGCGAAGAAGGAGAACACAGACGACTGGTGGAACGGATACAACCGCATATACAACAGTCTGGTTTACGACTATCTTTATCCTAACCCGTCGAGCGTCATGGCTTTCATTGAGAATCACGACACCGACCGCTTCCTCGGCAACGGCAAGGACACAACGGCACTGAAGCAGGCTCTTGCGCTGCTGCTCACCGTAAACCGCATACCGCAGCTCTATTATGGCACTGAAATCCTGATGAACGGCACAAAGGAAGTTACCGACGGCAACGTGCGCAAGGACTTCCCCGGCGGTTTCAAGGGCGACGAGCGCAATGCCTTTGCTGCTGAAGGACGCACAAAGGCCGAGAACGCAATGTTCACATGGCTGAGCAATCTGCTCCATTGGCGTCAGGGCAACGACGTGATAATCAAGGGCAGCCAGAAGCAGTTTATACCTTATAAGGGCGTATATGTCATTGCACGTCAGTATAACGGCAAGACCGTAATGACCGTTATCAACGGCACACGCAAGGATGCCGCTCTCTCTGTTAAGCGCTATGCCGAAGTTATCGGACAGACAAAGCAGGCACGCGACGTGCTGACCGGCAGCAACGTGGCTCTTGATAAAGACCTGAAGCTCACTCCGCGTCAGGTGCTCGTGCTCGAGTTCTAAACAATATAGCCGGCCGCCTTCAGCGGGCAAATCTGCTGTAGGCGGTGCGGCGATAACTCTCCTGGCCGTTGAAACATAACGGCTGTTTGGAGAAAAAGACCGAAAATGTCTTAGTTTTTTCATAAGCCCACAACAGTTTAACAGCGGTCTGATACCGATGTTAGTTTTATAGGGGCTGCAAGCATGAAGATGCTTGTCGTTTAACCTGCGCCATGCCGTTTCTGTTCGATTGGCGCAGGTTTTTTGTTTTTTAACCCAAATCAGTCATAAGGATTCGGTCGGGATTTTTGTTTTATATTAACGTGAGTTCGACGAATTTAGAATAATGCAAGCTGTGTGTCAATAGTTCTCGTAACATTGATATATGGCTTCTTGGGAAAACAGCAATATGCCGCAATTGCACTCAAGAGGTTAACGATAAAATTATCAAAGGCTC
>ENA-OPBX01000027-OPBX01000027.1-human-gut-metagenome-genome-assembly--contig:-NODE-27-length-118608-cov-34.988857_pt1 | contig 118608 bp, 83 predicted proteins | sample MGYA00241075_ERZ501466 | MGnify/ENA primary metagenome ERZ501466 (study PRJEB25962, sample SAMEA2042633) | human gut metagenome | biome: human gut; feature: human-associated habitat; material: faeces...
CTAACTCTCAAATTTCGTTTGTGTAATTCGCAAACCATTTCTTTTTAACTATAAAGAAAAAAAGTATTCAACTAATTCTACCATGTGTTACATGGAGTATCATATTATATTTAATTATATATATGATGAATACTTTAATTAATACATCATTATCATATAGCCCATTTTTTGTGTTTTTTCAACATTTTTGGTTTTTAAAAAGTCTATTTGTATGTTATATTATATCCTATATAGGAATCCGTCTTACAAATAGCTTGCCGTTATATATTATACTTACATTACTTATAGCTCATATAACAACAACTCACCAAATTCCTATTATGTATTTTAGCTTCTTATGTGGATTGTTATTACGTATTTATTTCAATAGATTTATGACACACTATAAACTTTTAAGCGTGATGTCTGCTATTATATATATTGCGATTCTAACGATTACTACAGGTGATTTGCCTCTCAAAGGTATAAATTTAATTGATCTTATAAAGACACATCAGATATCTCCATCAATTATAATTTATTTAGGAAAAATTTTAATAGGTATTTCTTCGAGTATATTCTTAGTAGGATTAATGTATGGACTTTCTAAAATAAATAGTATTAAACAATATTTAGAAAACAGCTATTTAACAAAAATGGGTAGGCATACTTTAGACATATATATATTGCAATCTATTTTTCTAGAAACCATACTTCCAATAATAAAAATCGACAAATTAGGTGGTGTATTTTCAAATTTAAATTTTGATATCTATATAGTTTTTCCAATACTCTCATTTTTAATAATGATTATATGTACAGAAATAGGTATTTTAATTCAAAGAAATAAAACATTAGATTTTTTATTATTAGGAAATACAAAACATTTTCATATATGAATATATTTGTTGACAGCAAAAAAATTCTCTTCCTTGGTGTGTCCATGAAAACCAAAGGAGGTATGACTGCAGTATTAGTTTCATATAAAAAGTATATAGAAGGAATGCAGTTTATACCAACATGGAAATTAGGAAATAAATTAGTAAAATCATGGTATGCATTACAGGCCGTTATACGTACATGGCTTAAATGCAAATTTGATAAAAATATAACAACGGTACATATTCATGGAGCTGCAAATGCCTCATTTTACAGATGTAAGATTTTTATTAATTTGGCAAAAAAGCTAGGCAAGAAAGTAATATTGCATGAACATGCAGCAGATTTCGTAGAGTTCTACAATAATACGACTAATAAAGCCGACATAACAGAAACAATCAATAAATGTGATAAACTGATTGTTTTATCTGAATCGTGGAAACACTATTTTATTTCTATCGGTATTGATCAAAATAAAATATGCGTATTAAATAATATCGTTTCTCCTCCTGAACTAAAACCAATAAAGCGAATTGATGATAAACTGCATTTGCTGTATATGGGAGAAATAAGCAAAAGGAAAGGGGCATTCGATTTACTAAAAGCCATTTGTAAAGAAAAAGAGTTTTTTAAGGATAAACTCTTATTAAGAATGGGCGGAAATGAAGTTGACGGAGACATAAATAAGTTTATCAAAGATAATGGATTAGAAGGCTTTGTAAGTTATGAAGGCTGGATTGCCGGTGAGCATAAAAAAGAATGCCTAAATTGGGAAGATGTATATATCCTTCCCTCATATAACGAAGGCCTGCCTATTGCGATATTGGAAGCCATGAGCTATAGTCATCCTGTAATATCAACTCCCGTAGGCGGTATTCCTGAAGTTGTTGAGAATAAAAGAAATGGTATATTGGTAGAACCCGGAAATCAAGAGGAAATAGCTGATGCCATAAAATATTATATTGAGAACAAAGACGAGATAAAAACGCAGGGTGAAAACGGATATAAAATAGTTAAGGACTTTTTCCCGGAAAAAGTCTTTAGCGACTTGAACAATATTTACGAAACATTACTAAAATGAAGACAATAAACTTTTTGAATACAAAAATTCAAGTTATAACTCAAAAAGAACTATTGAAGAACTTGAAAAAAGGCGTATTGATAACTCCTAACGTAGACCATCTGGTAAAACTTCAGAAAGATAAAGACTTTTATGATGTTTATCAAAAGGCAGAATGGGTGGTATGCGACAGCAAAATATTATACCTGATGTCTAAACTGCTGAAAGATCCGTTGCCGGAGGCTATTCCCGGAAGCAGCTTCTTTACTGCATATTATATGTATCATAAGGATGACACTGACTGCAAGATATTCTTGCTGGGTGCAGCAGAAGGTATAGCAGAGAAAGCTAAAAGAAACATCAACGAAAAAGTGGGCCGTGAGATTGTTGTCGGCGCACATTCGCCTTCGTATGGATTTGAGAAGAAAGAGGCAGAATGTGAGGAACTGATAAAGATTGTAAATGAAAGCGGCGCAAACGTTGTTCTTGTAGGTGTAGGTGCGCCCAAACAGGAGAAATGGATAATGAAATATCGTGACAGGATGCCAAACGTAGATGTGTTTATGGCTCTTGGCGCAACGATAGACTTCGAGGCTGGTACGCTGAAACGTGCGCCTATGATATGGCAGAAATGCGGAATGGAGTGGCTGTATCGTGTGATAAAAGAACCAAAGCGCCTGTTTAAGCGTTATTTTGTTGACGACATGCAGTTCTTCTATTACTTCACTAAGCAGTTGCTTGGCATATACAAAAATCCATTTGAGAAATAAGAATTCTTATTTCCTGAACAGCTTCGCTATTATGGCTATAGGAACAAGCACTATAGCCGAAAGATAAGATAACACTATACGAAAAAACGATTTCATTGGTGCAAAGATAATAAAATATTTATTATTGTTTTCACCAAAAGGAGCTTTTACTATTTTTTGAATTGTTGGTGACATTGCTCTCATTTAACAATATTCTTATAAACTGCAACAAACGACTAAACCATGCTTTATCCATTATTATTCGAAAGCAACTTGTATTCAAAGGTCTGGGGCGGCAATCTGCTGAAAGCCCTGAAAGGCATAAACGACGGCGACACTGCCCCTATAGGCGAGAGCTGGGAGATAAGTGCCGTACCGGGCAAGGAGTCGGTAGTGGGCAACGGTTCGCTGCAGGGACGCAAGCTTAACGAACTTGTGACGGAATATAAGGAAGAACTGATAGGACGTACTGTTTATGACATGTATGGCGAGACGTTTCCGCTGCTGATAAAGTTTATCGACGCTGCGAAGGACCTGTCGATACAGGTGCATCCCAACGACGAGATGGCAAAGAAATATCACGACTCGTTCGGCAAGACGGAGATGTGGTATATTATGGACACAAAGCCGGGAGCTAAGCTCTACAGCGGCTTTAAGAGTCTGATATCGAAATATGAATATGGCAAGCGCATAGAGGACGGCAGCATCTGTGACGTGCTGGCATCGCACGACGTGAAGGAGGGCGACGTGTTCTACATTCCGTCGGGACGCATCCATGCGATATGCAGCGGTACGCTGCTGGCAGAGGTGCAGCAGAGTTCTGACCTGACATACCGCATATTCGACTATAATCGTCCGGGACTTGACGGCAAGCCAAGGGCACTGCACACGGCGCTGGCATCGGAGGCGCTGGACTATAAAGTGGAGGACGACTACCGCACGCACTACACGCGCAGGATGAACCATCCGGTGCTGCTGGCAGAGAACAGGTTCTTTACGGTGAAGCTGCTGGAGGTGAACCGTGCCTTCCACAGAAAGCTATATAAGTATGACAGCTTCGTGGTGTATATGTGTCTTGAGGGCAGCAGCGACATCGTGATAAGGTCGTGGAAGGGCGAGGAGCCTGAGATAAAGCAGGTGCATCTGACAAAGGGCATGAGCTGTCTCGTGCCTGCCTGCGTGGCCGACATGGACGTTGTGCCGAACAACGAAGACCGCGTGTCGAAGCTGCTCGAGGTGTATATTGATAATAAGAACTACTGATTTAAGTGAAGAGTGAAGAGGGAAGAGGGAAGAATCCAAATGCATTGTTGGGTATTGTAATTAGTAGTTAAAGTAGTTAGAGAAGTTACCGCCAACGGAGTTGGCTAGTAGTTAAAGCCAAATGCCTTGTTGATTCTATTCAATGTAATACAATTGACAATAATCGACGAAGCGCACGCACTACGTTTGCTAATGTTCCGGCTGATTTGCAATTGTCGTGCAAGTGAGAGCAGAAGCAAATCTCATTTGGTTATGCCGAGCGCAGCCGACAATCAATGAAATTAATTGTCGTGCAAGTGAGAGTTAGAGTCAAATGCATTGTGGATTCTTATCCTGACCTCATAAGCACTACGTTCGCTATTGTACCGGCTGATTTGCACGAGTTGTTGAGCACAGCGAAAAATCGGCCGGAAATGAATATCAGGATTTATTTAATCCGATTACTTCCTATTCTTAAATATGCTATTGTACCGGCGGATCTGCGCTCCGCCGGAACATTAGCCTTGTTGGTCATTGTCGCAAGCACTATGTGAAGTCATGATAATAATCTACAAAGCATTTGACTCTAACTCCTGTAACTACTTTAACTCCTTCAACTTCTAACAACCACTTCCATAATCCGTGGCTTACTTACGCGACTATCAGACGGACATAATGGCTCGCATCATTGACGAATGGCAAAGATGCAAGAGCGTGATGGTGCAGATGCCTACGGGCACCGGCAAGACGAGAGTATTGGCTGCACTCGTGAATGAAGAACTAAACGCTAATAACGAAACGACAGGACGGACGCGTAGCGTGTGGATTGTTGCACACAGACGGGAACTGGTGGAACAGATAAAGGAAACGGTAGAACAATTCATAATTCATAATTCACAATTTATAATTGGGTTAAACCGAACTACGTTTCATAATTGGGTTAAACCGAACGATGTTTCACAATTAGATTGTGACAAACGTTGTTCAACGCCTATAAATAAGCACAAGGCAAATCATAATTTTCCATTATCAATTATCAATTCTCAATTGTCTTACGCCAGTAAGATCCACGTGTTGTCGATACAATGGCTGGCGAGACACTGGGAGGACGTGAAGGACGAGATGCCGAGTCTGATAGTGATAGACGAGGCTCACCATGCGCTGGCTGACACTTACGCCGAACTGTGGCGAAGATACCCGGAGGCTAAGAAACTGGGAATGACGGCCACGCCATGCAGAATGAACGGCAAGGGATTTACGGATCTGTTTGACAAGCTGATATCGGGATGGAGCATTGCGGAGTTTGTAAGACGCGGATATCTGTCGGTGTTCGACTATGTGTCGATAAGACGTGAGAGCGAGGAACAGAGACTGATAAACGAACTGAAAAGACGGGGCACCGACGGCGACTACCAGATAAAGGAGATGAACGAGAAGCTGAACAGGCAGACGAGCATCGAAAGGCTGTATGACGCCATGAAACGCTATGCCGACGGCAAAAAGGGCATTGTGTACGCCATAAGCATTGAACACGCCAGGAACATTGCGGAATACTACAGCAGACGGGGCGTGAAGGCGGTGGCGATAGACAGCAGGACGCCGCGGGCGACACGTAAAGCCTTGGTGGACGACTTTAAGGCGGGAAGGATAAAAGTGATGGTGAACGTTGACGTGTTCAGCGAGGGCTTCGACTGTCCTGACGTGGAGTTTGTGCAGATGGGCCGACCTACCCTGTCGCTGGCTAAATATCTGCAGCAGGTGGGCCGCGGACTGAGAATGAGCAAGGGCAAGGATGCGTGCATGCTGATAGACAACGTGGGGCTGTATCGTGTGTTCGGACTGCCGACAAGGGAACGCGACTGGCAGGCTATGTTTGAAGGCAGGATGACGGGAAAGGCGGAGACGGAAAGGCGTGGCAGGCAACTGGCTGCGACGGCACGGACAGCTGACGAAGAGGCTATAGGAAAGGACGAAATGGAAGTGGTGATGAACCACGAAAGGCTGCTGACATATATAGAGAAAGCCAAAGACGGAGACGAGACGGAGGCTAAGGCACTGACGGCATACAAGGACAAACGGAGCGGAACATGGGGCCTGAAACGCGGCAGGAAGATAACGGCGAAGGCGCAATATGCGAAGGTGTTTGACATAAAGGACAACATGGCTGCCGTGAGATTCGGCGACATGCGCGTTGGCGTGGTTGACGGCGACGGTAATGTGATGATGAGAATAGACAGATACAGCGGCATGAGGTTTGTGAAGAACGACTTCGTTGAAGTGAAAGACAACGGATGCAAGACGTTTTATATTGACATAAGGACAAACAGACTGTACAGGGAGAAGCCGGAGGTGATGGTATTCGGAGGCGTGGAGATGCTGAAGATGGGCAGAACGCTATACAGCAGGACTAAGGATGTGTATGTGAACGCTCAGGGCATAGGACGCGGCGAACTGGCATGGCGCGGCTTTTATCTGGAAATACCTGACAGCAACGTGCCGGAGACGTGCCGCAAGGCTGCGCTGACGCTTAGCACGGGCTACGAGACATCGGCATGCGTGATAGAAGGTGACGAGGAAAGGGCATACTGGTGTTGCGGCAGACTGGCTGACGGAAGTATTATAGCGGCAGACAATGACGGACGCTTCTATCACATGGCTAAAGGCATGACGCCTGAACGGATAGATGGAAAGGACGACATGGAAGCCCAGCTAAGGAGGCTGAAGACGGAAGCCTGCGCAAGGGCTGCGGAAAAGAGACTGAGAAAGGAACAAGAGGAACAGGAACAAAGGCTGAAAAGACTGGAAAGGATAACCGACGCACAACCGTTTAAGAGCGGAACGAAATGGGGATTGAAGTCGGGCGACAGAGTCGTAGTGCCGCCGAAATACAGAATGATAATGCCGCCGATAGGCAAGCTCTGTGCCTTTGAGGACAGTCCGAGACAATGGGGCGTAATGGAAGTTGACGGAAAGGTGGTGGAAAAGGCAAGATATATGAAAGTGGCAATAGAAGAAAACGGCACCATGAAACTGACCGTGATACCGGGAAAGGTGATTACAAAGAGGAAGTAAAAGCCCCACCAAACCTCCCCGTGGGGAGGCTTTTGTTTCTCGGTAGTTAAAGGAGTTAGAGTAGTTATAGGAGTTAAAGTCATATGCTTTGTGGATTCTTATCCTGACCTTATAAGCACTACGTTCGCTAATGTGCCGGCTGATTTGCACGAGTTGTTGAGCACAGCGAAAAATCGGCCGGAATTAAATATAAGGATCTTTGATCCGATTACTTCCTATTTCTTGTAGTAAAACATTGAATTGACTAACGTAGAACTTCGTTTTTCATTACTCACTTCATAAGGCAGCGGTATTTTTTAGCGGATCAAAGATCCTTATATTATATTCCGGCAGATTGCAAATCAGCCGGAACAATGGCAACGTAGTGCGTGCGAAAAAAACAACAAGGCTATTGTGCCAGCAGATCTGCAATTGTCGTGCAAGCGAGAGCAGAAGCAAATTATATTTGGTTATGCCGAGCGCAGCCGACAATCAATGAAATTAATTGTCATGTAAGTGAGAGTTAGAGTCATATGCTTTGTGGATTCTTATCCTGACCTTACAAGCACTACGTTCACTAATGTACCGGCTGATTTGCACGAGTTGTTGAGCACAGCGAAAAATCTGCCGGAAATGAGTATAAAGATTTATTTAATCCGATTACTTCCTATTCTTAAATATGCTATTGTACCGGCGGATCTGCGCTCCGCCGGAATTAAATATAAGAACCGAAGGTCAGCGTAGCTAATTTTTAATCCGATTACTTCCTATTTAGCATCATCTTATACTTTTAATGCAAAATTATCATTAGATTTTTTATTACTCACTTCATAAGGCAGCGGTATTTTTTAGCGGATCAAAGATCCTTATATTATATTCCGGCAGATTAATTCTATTGATTGTCGGCTGCGCTCGGCATAACCAAATGAGATTTGCTTCTGCTCTCACTTGCACGACAATTGCAAATCAGCCGGAACATTACCAAACGTAGTGCGTGCGCTTCGTCGATTATTGTCAATTGTATTACATTGAAAAGAATCAACAAGGCATATGACTCTAACTACTAGCTCACCTTTGTGAGCGATAACTTAGCGTAGTGCGTGCGATAAGAACCAATAAAGCTAATGTGCCGACTGATTTGCAATCGGCCGGAATTGAGTATAAGGATTTATTTAATCCGATTACTTCCTATTTGACATCACCTTATATTTTTAATGCAAACATAGCATTAAATTTTTCATTATTCACTTTCGTAATACAGCGGTACTTTAAGCGGATCAGGAGATCCTTATACTCAATTCCGGCGGAGCGCAGATCCGCCGGCACAATAGCCAACGTAGTGCGTCTTACGAAAATGAAAAGTTAAAAGTGAAAAACGAAAAATCCAAATGTATTGTGATTTTCAGCCCGCCTTATTGTTTACATTGGCACTAAGCGCAAACGAAGTTCAGCATAGCTAATTATGAAACGTAGTTCAACATTAGCTATTTATAAATTATGAAACGCAGTTCAGTGTAGCTAATTATAAAACAAAAAATATATTATATAATAAAGAAAAATAGAGAATTGGGCATGTAAAGAATCCCAATTCTCTATTTTTATCTTATTGATGCTGCTCGCGAAGAAGGTCGTTGACGGTCTTTACGGGGTTGAATGTTGACAGAGGAACTTCTACGAACACGGTGTTCCAGTTGCTCATGGCACCATTCCACAAGCCCGGCAACTCGAGAGCCTTCAGCTCCTTGCCGTTCTTGCTCTTGCTGCTGATAAATCCTGTTGTCTTGTCAACATAGTCAGGCAGATTGAACGGCTCGCCCTTATAATTCTTAACGGCACAAACGAGGTCAACGGGATTGAAGTGTGTGCCCTCGGTAAACATCTTCATGTATTCGGTGTTGCTCTTGTCAATCTGGCTGCTCTCAAGTATCTGCAGACTGATGGTGCCGTCCTGATTGTAGGTAAGGAACGGACCTCCGCCCGGCTCGCCAACGTTCTTTACAACTCCGCAGACACGGATAGGACGGTTGAGCTTTGAGCGCAGATAGATAACGAGGTCGGCATCCTCAAGATTCTTGATGTCTGGCTTGCGGCAGCACAGATCGTTCTGAACGAAACGTATGATTTCTTCAATCTGTGAATTGCTATACTCACCGCTGTCGAGCAGGCGCAGATAGCTGAACACCTTCTCCTGCAACGTTACAAGAATTCCGGCAATGAGCTGCTTGTAGGTTACGGTGTCGTTCTTAAGACGGTCGGGCACAACGTTGTCGATGTTCTTTACAAAGATTACGTCGGCGTCGATGTCGTTAAGATTCTGGATGAGAGCGCCATGACCTCCGGGACGGAACAACAGAGAGCCGTCGGCATTGCGGAACGGAGTGTTGTCCGGGTTGGCGGCAATAGTGTCGGTGCTGGGCTTCTGCTCAGAGAAAGAGATATTGTAGTTGATGCCGAACTTGGCAACATATTTGTCTTTCTTCTCAGCCACCTTCTTCTCAAACAGAGCCTTATGCTCATGGCTTACGGTGAAGTGAACATTAGCCTCGCCTGCGCTTGACGCATATAATGCTCCCTCAACAAGATGCTCCTCGAGAGGAGTGCGCACGCCGTCTTCATATCTGTGGAAGAGCAGCAGGCCCTTAGGCAGCTGTCCGTAGTTAAGGCCCCTAGACTCTAGCATATTGGCAACAACAGCCTTATAGTTGCCGGCAGCAACAAGGGCTGCGATGTCCTTGCCCTCATTCTTTACGCAAGCTGCGTTAAGCTCATCATAGAAAGCAAACTTCTCTATGTTGTCGAAGAATTTCTTTTCGAAGTCAGTACGCGGTTCGTCATAGTCAGCGCCGAGAAAAGCGAACATATCCTTGAACATACGGCTGGCAGCTCCACTGGCAGGAACAAACTTTACGATCTTCTTGCCTTCTGCCTTATAGGCTTCCCACTTTGCGATATAGTCGGCACGCTCACTGTCGGCAGGAGCAATGACGCCACGGCCTATGCCTGCTGCTGCCTCGAGCTTCAGGAAAGGAAAGCCTTTTTTAAACTCTTCGAGTTGGGTTGCTACTTGTTCTTCGGTTATGCCTTTTTCGGCAATCTGCTTTAAGTCTTCTGGTGATAACATAAGTATTATAATTTTATAAGGTTTCAGTAAATCAGTTACAAATATATAGTTTTTTTCTTAAAAAACATAACTTTAGATATTAAAAAGTTATTACTTATTGTCAGAAATGCCTTATTATTTAATTTATTTGAAAGAACATCCGAAAATATCAGGAAAAATGTGTAAGTTTGCATAACAATGTACTCCGGCAGACCATGAAAAGTTGCCGTGCAAAGGCATTATTAACCTGTAAGCATACACGCCGGCACGCATGCTGAAACATGGAAGACAAGCCAAAGCCGGACATTTAAAGATAGATTCATCAACGGCAGACGCCAACAGGCGGCAATGCCCTTAACATACAAGAAGGATATGGCTGAAAAACTGTTCTTTACCCAAAAAGAGAGAAACGACATTGTAAACATAATACGCGGACTGCGCGAGAACGCACACGGCATGCTGAAAAGAGAAGACGAGAAAAACGTCTTCAGGCATCTGAAAACCGCTCTCGAAAACGACCTTATACAGCGCGATGTGTTTGGAATGAACCCCATACTGCTGAGTCTGCAGACCGCACAGATTGCCGTGAGCGAGATTGGACTGAAGCGCGACGGCGTGATGGCCATACTTCTATATACAAGCGTGGCTGAAAACGACAACTCGCTTGAGGAAATAGAAAAGAACTTCGGAAAAAACGTATCTACCATAATTCACGGACTCAGAAGCATACAGGAACTGTATAAGAAGAATCCGGTGATAGAGAGCGAAAACTTCAGAAACCTGCTGCTGTCGTTTGCCGAGGACATGAGGGTGATACTGATAATGATTGCCGACAGGGTGAACCTGATGAGGCAGATAAGGGACACCACAAACACTGAGGCAAAGATGAAGGTGAGCGAGGAGGCAAGCTATCTGTATGCCCCGCTGGCACACAAACTGGGACTGTATAAGCTGAAAAGCGAGCTGGAAGACCTGAGCCTGAAATATCTTGAGCACGACGCCTACTACATGATTAAGGCGAAACTCAACGAGACAAAGAAAAGCCGCGACGCTTATATAGAAAAGTTCATAACGCCTATAGACAAGAAGCTGAAAGAGGCCGGACTGAAGTTTCACATGAAGGGACGCACAAAGAGCATTCACAGCATCTGGCAGAAGATGAAGAAACAGCAATGCGGCTTTGAAGGCATATATGACCTGTTTGCAATAAGAATAATACTCGACTCGCCGGCAGAACTGGAGAAGATGCAGTGCTGGCAGGTGTTCGCCATAATAACAAACATGTATCAGCCTAACCCGAAACGTATGCGCGACTGGCTGAGCGTGCCTAAGTCGAACGGATACGAGAGTCTGCACATAACCGTGCTCGGACCTGAAAACAAATGGGTGGAGGTGCAGATACGCACAGAGCGCATGGACGAGGTGGCAGAAAGAGGACTGGCTGCCCACTGGAGATACAAGGGTGTGAAGGGCGAAAGCGGACTTGACGAATGGCTCAACAGCATCAGAACGGCGCTGGAGAACAAGGACGACCTGCAGGTGATAGACCAGTTTAAGATGGATCTTTATGAGGACGAGGTGTTTGTGTTTACGCCCAAAGGCGACCTTATGAAGTTTCCGAAAGGAGCCACCGTGCTCGACTTTGCCTACCGCATACACTCTAACATAGGCAACCACTGCACGGGAGCAAGGATAAACAACAAGGCGGTTACATTCAGATACATACTGAAAAACGGCGACCAGGTGGAGATTATGACGTCGAGCACGCAAAAGCCGAAACAGGACTGGGTGAACATCGTGAAGACAAGCCGCGCAAAGTCGAAGATAAGAATGGCCATAAAAGACCTTATGGTGAAAGACGGAGCGTATGCAAAGGAGATGTTTGAACGCCGACTGAAAAACCGAAAGATCGACTTTGACGAGAGTGCCGTGTCGCACCTGATAAAGAAACTGGGATATAAGGAGGCAAACGACTTCTACAAAGACATGGCTGACGGAAGCCTCGACGTAAACCAGACAATAGAAACGTATCAGCAGGTGCTGATGTTCGACAACAACACCGCACCAACGGCTCCGGCAAGAAGTGCGAAAGAGTTTAGCTTTGAGAACCCCAACGAGGAGATTGCCTACTCGAACGACGACGTGCTGGTGATTGACCAGAACCTTAAAGGCGTGGACTATACGCTGTCGAAATGCTGCCACCCGATATACGGCGACGACGTGTTCGGATTTGTAACCGTGAACGGCGGAATTAAGATTCACCGCACCGACTGCCCCAATGCACCCGAGCTGAGAAAGCGATTCGGCTACAGGGTGGTGAAGGCGATGTGGAGCGGAAAGGGTAAATCGCAATACTCTATCACGCTGAAGATTATAGGAAACGACGACATAGGCATCGTGAACAACATAACGAGCATTATATCGAAAGAGGAGAACATCATGATGCGCAGCATAAACATTGACAGCAACGACGGACTGTTCCGCGGTAATCTCGTGGTAAACGTGGAGGACACATCGAAACTGGAACAACTGATAAAGAAGCTGCGCAACGTGAAGGGCGTGAAGCAGATTATAAGACTGTAAGAAGAATGAGGGTGTGGCAGCGATGCCGCACACAATGAAGACATACAAAAGGCTATGATGCCTTGACTATAAAAAGGAAACGGACAAATGCACAGGCACAACAGCCGGCATTTGTCCGTTTTTATATAAACCTTTCTTTAACTTAAAACACAATAGGTTATTAGCCCGCACACAGCATTATCTGTTTTGTGCATTCATGCTTTCAGCCGTCTACTTGCTGAAGAATATGCGGAGCAATGACCTGTTTACGGTTAAAGAATCTGCTGCAGCATGTCTTTGTTCAGGAGCTTCATGGCGTCCTCCTTGCTTATCTTGCCGGTAACGTCGATAAGGGCACAATCTTCATCGTCTGAAAAGGCGATGAAAAGTTCGGTAACATAGTCGCCCTCACACTTGCCGAATACTTTTATGGTGTCTGATTCGTCAACGAACGAAGCCATAGCTTCATAAGATTCAGAGTCTATCTCTCCCACCCTGTCGTTGAATGTCTTTATCTGCTCGTCGGTGCCCTCAGACAGCAGGACGAGAGTGCCGCCGTCAAGATTAGACAGGAGAGCCTTGACATTTTCAGGCATGGCGGCAGCCTGCGCTGCAATAAGGTCCTTGCTGAGCGTTATGGCCTGCGCACCTGTAGACTTTGTGATCTCGTTGATTACCTCTTGTGTGCTTTTGGCAAAGCCGGCCATGCAGAACATTGCTGCCAGCGCCAGAATAAACAGCTTTTTCATAATAGTGTCGTTTTGTTGTTAATTATGTCATTTGTTTCTATTGTCATAGACGTATGACAAGGCCGTCAGTGACATGAAAGATAAAGTTTTTCACACTTTTTATATTATACACACCTCATTCAGTTAAAGCCGCCAGGCATGGCGTTGCCCTGACATAAGGCATAAGCCCAAATCAGCAATCAGGATTTGGGGTAAAACGGACGACGGCTCCGATGACATGTCGTTACATCATTGGAGCCGTCATACATAATGTTATATCGCAGGCAGCTGCGCCGTTATTGTCTGTTCTCCTTTATCTTCTGCACGTAAGCGTCGATAACGGCCACGGCAGTGATGTTGACAACATCGCGTACGCTGCACTCAAAGTCGGTGAAGTGTATAGGCTTGTTAAGACCCATCTGGATAGGACCGATAATCTCAGCGTCAGAATTCATTGCACGCAACAGCTTGTATGCGTTGTTGGCACTGCTGAGGTTAGGGAACACAAGCGTGTTGACATCCTTACCCTTAAGGCGCGAGAACGGATACTTGGCGTCGCGCAGCTTGTTGTCGAGAGCAAAGTTTACCTGCATCTCGCCGTCGATGGCCAGGTCAGGATAACGTGTCTGCATAGCCTCAACGGCAGCATGAACCTGAGCCGGACTGCCTATCTCGTCGGAACCGAAGTTTGAATAGCTTATCATGGCTATCCTCGGCTCTTCGTTGAAGAATCTTACGGTCATTGCGCTCAGACGTGCAATGTCTACGAGCACGTCCTTGTCGGGATGGCGGTTGATAAGCGTGTCGGCCATGTAGAACACACCCTTCTTGGAGTTGATGATATGCATCGTGCCAAAATGGTTGTATCCGGGCTGTATGCCGATAACCTCTTTTGCCACCTTGATGGTGTTTGAATACTTGGTGTAAAGACCCGTGATGAAGGCGTCGGCCTCGCCGGTCTCAACCATCATCATACCGAAATAGTTGCGCTCAAACATCTTGTCGTTGGCTTCCTGGAATGTGTAGCCCTGGCGCTTGCGCTTCTCGGCAAGTATGCGTGCATAGCGTTCACGGCGGTCGTTCTGGTTGTCGTGGCGCAGATTTACTATCTCTATGCCGTCGAGATTAAGGTCGAGTTCCTTGGCAAGCTTCATTATGCGCTCGTCGTTGCCCAGCAGGATAGGCTGGCAGATGCCCTCGTTCCTTGCCTGTACGGCAGCCTTGAGCATCGTAGGGTGTATGCCTTCGGCAAAGACTACGCGCTGCGGGTGCTTGCGTGCTGTATCATATAGCTTCTGCGTGAGCTTGGTTTCCTGTCCGAGCATCTCGCGCAGATGATTTTTGTATTCGTCCCAGTCGGTTATCGTGGTGCGTGCCACCCCACTCTCTATGGCTGCCTTGGCAACGGCTGCCGACACTTCGGTGATGAGGCGCGGGTCGACAGGTTTCGGAATGAAGTAAGACGGACCGAAAGTAAGGTTGTTTACCTGATATGCGTCGTTAACGACATCGGGCACTGGCTGCTTTGCCAGGTTGGCAATGGCGTTGACGGCGGCAAGTTTCATCTCCTCGTTTATGGCAGAGGCATGAACGTCGAGAGCGCCTCTGAAGATATACGGGAAGCCGATAACGTTGTTAATCTGGTTAGGATAGTCAGAACGGCCGGTAGACATGAGCACGTCGGGACGGCTGGCCATGGCTTCCTCATAAGAAATCTCGGGCACGGGGTTAGCCAAGGCAAACACAATGGGCTGGTCGGCCATCGACCTTACCATGTCCTGAGTGAGCACATTGCCCTTGGAAAGACCGACAAACACGTCGGCTCCCTTGACTGCCTCCTCGAGTGTATGCACGTCGCGGCGGTCGGTAGCAAAGAGCTTCTTCTGCTCCGTAAGGTTTTCGCGGTCACTGGTGATAACGCCTTTAGAGTCGAGCATCACGATGTTCTCGCGCTTTGCGCCGAGAGCCATATACAGCTTTGTACATGATATGGCTGCCGCACCTGCTCCGTTGACAACAATATTAACCTTTGATATGTCCTTGCCGTTCACCTCGAGAGCGTTCTTCAGTCCGGCGGCAGATATGATGGCCGTGCCGTGCTGGTCGTCGTGCATCACGGGGATGTCGAGCGTGCGCTTCAGGCGCTCTTCGATGTAGAAACATTCAGGAGCCTTTATGTCTTCAAGGTTGATGCCGCCGAACGTGGGGGCTATCTTCTCTACAGCCTCGCAGAACTTTTCGGGGTCTTTTTCGTCAACCTCAATGTCGAACACGTCGATGCCGCCATAAATCTTAAACAAGAGCCCCTTGCCCTCCATGACGGGTTTGCCGCTCATGGCTCCGATGTCGCCCAGACCGAGCACGGCGGTGCCGTTGCTTATCACGGCAACCAGGTTGCCCTTGGCGGTGTATTTATATGCGTCATCGGGAGTTTTCTGTATCTCAAGGCACGGAAACGCAACGCCCGGCGAGTAGGCCAGACTAAGGTCGGTTTGCGTACTATAGGGCTTTGTCGGTTTAACTTCTATTTTTCCGGGTTTCCCGTTCTTGTGATATGCAAGAGCGGCCTCTTTTGTTATGTTTACCATAGGCGTTTTCTGTTATCTTATTTTGTATTGTCTTTTACCTTATAACCATTTCACTTTATCATGAAAAGTCATGCAAATGTAATAAAAATAAAGGAAAGCAAATAGTTTTTTTAGAAAAATTATTAACTTTGCAAATAAAATAAGAATAGTGTTTATGCGCAAAACAGGCAACATAACAGTTTATCGTGAAAATCTGAAAACAAGGATACTCGAAACGTCGATGCAGCTCTTCAAACAGAAGGGAATTAGGGCTGTGAAGATGGACGATATTGCCACGGAAATGGGAATATCCAAACGCACCCTGTATGAGATTTACAGCAACAAGGAAGACCTGCTTTACGAGTGTGTAAAGCACGACTCGGAAAAGATGACCAAGCAGCTGCAGGAGTATGCCGAAAAGACGGACAACGAGATGGACGTCATAGCCTTCTTCCTTAAAGCCAAGCTGAGAGACCTGGGAACCATCAATCCGCGCTTCTTTCTTGAAACGCAGAAATACTCTAAGATTGTAGCTTTTCTGCAAGAGTATAACGAGAGACAGCGCGCCAACTCGTACCTCTTCATGAAGAAAGGCATAGAGCACGGATTCTTCAGAGGCGACATCAACTATGACATCGTGCACAAGATGAGCGACGCCGCCATGAACTATGTAATGCAGACAAAGATGTACCGCAAGTATTCGCTGAAGGAGATATTCCACACCTTCATAACGGTCTACATGCGCGGGTGCTGCACAAACAAGGGGCTCGACTATCTGGAGAAGTATATGGACGAAAGCAAGATAAACAAATAGGACACCGACAAGAGAATGACGCTGCGCGGACGGCGGCCCAAGGAGCAGGACAACAAAGTTAAGATTCAGGACAAAGCGCAACAGGAGAGCCTGAAATCAAATAAAAATCAGTATACTAAAACAATTCAGCCACATACGCAACCGCATCAAGGAAGCAAAGGAAAATCATAACATCAGCAGAAAACGACATACGCAACCGTGACGTCTCTACACACGGAGAGCATCAGCACACCCATGAAAAGACATTATAAAATGGTGTGCTACAACGGTCTGTGCATGCTGACATATTGCCGGCACGGCAGACATGGTGCTTACATTGTGATTTCAGTCAACGCTCCAGAATCCTGCTATTATAAAATTTCTTTCAGCAGGGCGTAAAATACCGCTGTTTTTGTGTGCAAGCGTAAACTGCTATACAGCAACATGTTGGCACGTCAAAGAGCATCAGTGTGCATTTTTCTGACACTAAAACAGCGGCATTTTGCCTCAAAATTCACTCATGATATAAGGTATAACGCATGGCAAAAGGTGGCATATTAGGATACGAAAGACCACAAACGGCAACACGAAAGGCGGCATTTTGCAGACCGGGATGCCACCGGACGCACAAAAACAGCATATTATCGGACACATATTTTCTATTTTGTCTGAAAATCCATACAAAGGCAAAATATCATTATGAACGGCATAAGCCTCAATATGCTTACACTTATCAATATTCAAATGTCCCAATCATAAACCAACACTTGCCAAAGAATGGCATACCGTCAATACACACTGAAACTCAGACAGAAGCATGCTCAATATAAAAACAAAAATCCTGCAGATTATAATTGGCAGATTTAGGATAAAAAAGTAACGCTCACACAGGAGCCAAACCTGCATGAGCGTTTCAGTCACTATGTTTAAACAGAATTAAAATATATAAAAACAAAACACTAAAGTTTGTTCATTCCCGGCTTGCAGACCACGTCTGCCCCATTGCTGCGGATGACTATGCCCGAAGCCTTGCTGCCCTTTATGTCCATGTTGAGCGCGCCGTCGGGCACATAGAACGTAACATTGTCGAAGAGCACGTTGCGGCTGTCGTCTATCACCATTGTGTTGTCAGTGGCCTGTATCTCCATGTTGCGCAGCGTCAGTCCGTCGGCATCGTTGAGCGTCTTTATTATCCTGTTGGTCCTGACACTGCCGTTCTCAAGTAGTACGCCCGAACACGGAATCTCAGGTATGCCGTTGACGGTCATTAGCCTGTCGGCCGACTCAACGATGAAGTTGCGTATGGTTATGTCCTTAACCGTAGGCGTAAGCGGAGTGATGTCGAGCGGCGGATAGCGGCGCGCAAGCTCACCCATATACATCTTCGAACCGAGCAAATCCCACGTAAAAGCCTCGCGCACGTTCACCAGTCTTATGTTCTCATAGGTGATGTCTTCAACGGTGCCGCCTCGGTTGCGCCTTGTCTTGAAGCGGAAGCCCGTGCGTGTGCCGTAGAACACGCAGTCGTGAAGATACACACGGCGTATGCCTCCTGCCGTCTCGCTGCCGCAGGTGATGCCTCCGTGACCGTCCTTGGCGAGACAGTAGCGTATGAGCACGTTCTCCGTAGGACGGTTGACGCGCAGTCCGTCTTCGCATCGTCCGGCCTTCAGCGTGAAGCAGTCGTCGCCGCAGTTGAGCGTAGAGTATTCTATAAGCACGTTCTTGCATGAAGAGATGTCTATGCCGTCACCGCTCGGCACGTCTGTAGAATTTACGGTTATGCCTCTTATTATCACGTTCTCACAATAAACGGGATTAACGTTCCACAGAAGGCTGCGCTCGAAGGTTACGCCCTCAACGAGCACGTTCTTGCAGTTGATGGGCGAAAACGACTTGGGGCGGTAGAACGTGCGGCCTTCCTTGCCGTCGCACAGACGCTCTTTGACAGGCATACGGTAGTCGATGTCGTTCTCAACTACGCTTTTGCCGTTAGGGAACTTGCGCATAGGAACGTCCATCGGCGGCCCCATAATCACGCCTTTGCCCGTAAGGGCTATGTTCTTTGCACCGTTGGCATATATAAACGCACCGGCACCCATAACCTCGACGCCCTCATGGCGCGTGAACACGGCAGGCTGATAGTCGTCCACCTCGCCCGAGAACTCAATCACGGCACCTTCATCCAGGCGAAGCTCCACGTTGCTCTTCAGTTCTATTCTGCCTGAATACCACTTGCCGGCAGGCACAACCACGGTGCCGCCGCCACGTTTAGAGAGGCGTTCTATCTTTTCATTGATTGCAGGAGTTATCTTGCCCGATGCCGAAACGTCGGCCTTGTCCACGGTTTCGCGGCGGTCGGGAAATTCGGGGTGCCTTATCTTCTTCAGCTTGAAGGGCGCTTCGTCTACAGGAGCTATGTCGGCAGGCATTGCGGCTGCTCCTACGTTCTCTTTCTCTGGCACTACAATAGTGTTGCCGGCATCAGCCCCGTTGGCGAAAACCGGCAACATTAAAATTAATGATAATAAAGATTTTGCGTATCTGTCCATTGTTATGTTTCTTTTAAAGAAAGAACGTAAACAGATTTGATTTGTAACGTTATTTATGCTGACAATTTTCACAGAATGTTTCTATTTTGGTTAATGTTTCGCATATTTTAAGCCAAATCGGTTATTTTAATCCGACCTTATTGTCGTTTTGACATTTAGCTGGCTGCCGTTTGATTCTCCGCAAGCACTGCGGGCAATGTCAAGAAAAGACATACGGCAAGACGCCAACAGAAAGCAATAAGACTGCCGGAAGCCTCAATCTGCAGATAGAAGTAAGACAATGACCGATTTTAGACTTGACGCATTTATCTTCAACATGCATCCTTCAGAAACAGTCTGTAAGGCTGTCAATGTGTTGTTTCAGTCTGTAGGCCAGACCATTATTTGTATAAGGCAGGCAGTGCCCCGGCTGTTTCAACCATGCCAGAATGCATCCGGACTGCACTGCCTTTACCATTATGTATTATCCGCGTGTGGCATACAGGCCGATGGTGGTGCCTGTAAATCCGCCGGCGTTGCGTGTCGACAGGAAGCCGGCGTCTACGTTGTTCTTCAGCAGTTTCCATTCGCCTTTGCCCACTGCATAGTAGAAGTCGAACGTCAGACCGCGTGAAACAATCTTCAGGCGTATGTCCTTGTCGGCCTTTGCGAGAGCCGAACTTGCCAATATTTCGTCTTTGCCTCCGTCAGCTGTCTTTCTAAGTTCAACGGCCTTGCCTGCTGACGTCTTGGCAACGCAAAGCAGATACTGATGTGTCTCGTCCTTGAAGAGCAGCATGCCTGCGCGCTCGTTTACAGTCTGAGGCTCGAATACCAGACGTGAAGAGCACTCAAACTTATGATGCTGTATGCGGCGGCCTACGTATGCCGGAACGGCTTTCTCGGCAGTTGTGGTCTCAACGCACTTCATTGACAGATAACCGGGCACGGCATTTGTGCTGCAGATAGAGTCAACAGGACCGCGAAGCGAGAACCAGTCGAGCGGCAGTGTCTTTTCAGAGAAATCGTCGTTGTATGCAAAATTACCGAAGGTTACGTTCTTTCCGCGTACAGCTCCCTTTACATTGCCTGTCATAGGCACGGTTTTTCCCTTTTCAAGTATGAGCGGGAAACCTTCGTCAGTCCAGCTTACAGGCAGGAGGAATGTCTCACGTCCAAGATTCTCAAACTTGCCCTCACAAGGACGGCATGCAAGGAACACAGCCCACCAGTCGCCGGAAGGAGTCTGCACGAGGTCGGCATGACCTGCACATGTAACAGGGTCTATGCGGTTAGGATCAAGGTCGCGCTGAGTAAGTATAGGATTCTTCTTGGCGGGAACGAAAGGTCCAAACGGGCTGTCGCTTCTGAAAATCACCTCTGAGTGCATGTCGCTGGTGCCGCCTTCGGCCGACATCAGGAAATATTTACCGTTAATCTTATACATATGAGGACCCTCAATCCATATCGGCTTGTCCTCCGGATGCACGCCCTTGTTCACGAGAATCTTCTCAGGACCAACAGTCTTGTCGGTATTTACGTCAAATTCGCGCACGCGGATAGCCCTGTGGCCGTCGTATTCAGCCTTGCCTTCGGGCTCGTCATTGTTTACGATATAGGCCTTACCGTCGTCGTCAAAGAAGAATGAGGGGTCTATGCCTTTTACGTCAGGCAGACGGATTGGCTCCGACCATGAGCCGAACGGATCTTTTGTCTTAACGAAGAAGTTGCCCCACCCCACGTTTGTGGTTATCATATAAAAGGTCTTGTTGTGAGGATTATACGATATTGCAGGAGCAAAGATACCTGCTGAAACCTTCTGACCGGCAAGAGGCAACTGCGACGGACGGTCGAGGATATAGCTGATCTGCTTCCAGTTTACGAGGTCCTTGCTGTGGAACAACGGCACTCCGGGATAATAAGAGAAGCTTGAAGTTACCATAAAGTAGTCGTCGCCGACACGGCAGATGCTCGGATCAGAATTCCATCCGGGAAGTATCGGATTGTAGAATCCGCCCTCGCCTTCGAGCTTCACTTTCTTATAGATGTCGTCATCTCCACTATAACTGAAATAATCGAACAATGCCGTATGGGCAATAGTGGCAGGCGCCTTTGCGGCACTTGCAGCTTGAGCGCCGGCTGTCTGTGCCGAAAAGGCAAGCAATGCAGACGCAAGAATGCAGCTAATTTTAGTTTTTTTCATATCTCTATATATCAGAATATTAAAGTTTTTCATGTCCATGCATAGGTCTTCGCCATAGATATGCGCCATCCGCTTATGGCTTATGCCGTAAAAGACCAGTACCGAGTACAAAGGTAAAAACTATAATCAATTAGCGCCCCACTATTCGTCACCAATACATTAATATTTGTTTCATGCACATGATTCATCACCATAAAACACATGAAATCAGGACAAAACAGAGATTTTCATACTAAATCTGCAAGTTCAGGAAAGATTACAGATATGCCGTAAAGTAAACAAAAAGGCGGCGTAATAAGCTTACACCGCCTTTTGTGTGGAGCTGGAGGGATTCGAACCCTCGTCCAAACAGGGAAACCATACGCTTTCTACACGCTTATTCCGGCCTTCGGTTTTCGAGCTGCAGCAAGACCCGGACCACCAACTGCAACCTTATCCCCTAAAACTTCATCTTGAGTGCGGGGCCGCACAAGACTATTTCCGATTTAACCGCACCGCTTTACCGAAACGCTTCGGAACAACAGCTTTCGAGCAGTGTCTCGTCCTGTCACCTTGTGACTGGATTAAGCCGATAATCTACTATGCTTCGATTAGGCAGCGAGAGCGTATTTGTTTTCGCCAGATAAATTTTTGACCGCTGAGATTTAGGAGCCAACAGACGACGCTCCGCGTGCTTACGTACCATTCCAACCCGCTGTCAAATCCGGTCAACCCCAATCTGCCAAACGTGCCGGAGCTACGTTTTATCTGTGCAAAGATAACTCTTTCTGTAAGAATACGCAAATTTATGGCTATTTTTTCAATAATCAGAGAGCAACTAACATTTTTTTCAAATTATTTGTGTTACCTTTGCAACAAATTTGAATATTTGGGGTTATTATAGAGAAACAATATTTTTTAGAAGGTGAACAACGTCTATACGAAAGAGGCGGACTGCATAAACTGCAGCCATGATGCTATGAATGCTACACAAAGGGCAATAAAAAGGGCTTTCGACTTTATATCAGCCTTTTTAGGACTGATTATATTATCACCATTGTTCCTCATTATATATATAATGCTCAAAAGACAAAAGAACGGACCTGCAATATTCTCGCAAGAACGCATAGGATACAGAGGCAAGCCGTTTACCATATATAAATTCAGAACTCTCAGCAAGGCTGAGGACAAACCACAGCTGGTGGCTAAATGTGATGACAGCAACTCGACCAAAACCGAAAGATTTTTAAGAGAGCATCATCTTGACGAGCTGCCGCAGCTCTGGAACGTGCTTATCGGCGACATGTCGCTCGTAGGACCGCGCCCTGAACGCAAGTACTATATCGACCAGATAATGGAAATAGACAATTCGTATGTGCTAATATATGAAATGAGGCCCGGACTGACATCCGAGGCCACATTATATAATGGCTATACCGACAGCATGGAAAAGATGCTGAAACGTCTGCAGATGGATATTCATTATCTCGAGAACCGCTCGCTGGCGCTCGACTTCAGCATAATAATGCGTACAGCCGCAAGTATAATTAGTGGCAAGAAATTTTAAGTGGAAATTAATTTAATATGAAAAAATATATCATTCTTTTCTTATTCGCACTGCTGTTGCCTTGTTATGCAACAGCACAATCGTCAATGACAGACGAACAGATACTGAAATTTGTAATGAAAGAAAACGCCGAAGGCACATCGCAGGCACAGATTGTAACAAAACTGATGCAGAAAGGCGTAACTATAGAACAGATCAGGCGCGTAAAAGACAAATATGAACGCCAGGCAAAAAACAAAGGCCTTGGCACCGTAAGCAGCAAAGACACGGAAGAAGATAACGGACGCCAGAGAAAGAATAACGGAAAGAAAGGCTCAAGCAAAAACGACGATGACGAAGAATCACCGCAATACAGAATAAAAGATACAAGAGAAAAGAAAAAGAGCAAATCAAAAGAAGTTGTCTATGACGAGACAAACGAAGACTGGCTGATGATGCAGGATGAACTGAACACATTCATCCCTGACACAACGGCCATGCTGGAAAAGCTCCTTGCAGAAAAAAGAAAGAAAAAAGTGTTCGGACGTGATATCTTCAACAACAAGGACCTTACGTTCGAGCCCAACATGAACATCGCCACCCCGCAGAATTACATCTTAGGCCCGGGCGACGCTGTTTATATCGACATATATGGCGCATCACAAAAAACTATAGAAAGCACCGTTTCACCCGACGGAGAAGTAACAATAGAAGGTTTCGGCCCCGTACAGGTAAGCGGTCTGACCGTGGCACAGGCAAATGCACGCCTGCGCTCTACGTTAGGAGCAAGATACAGCAGTTCGAAGATAAAGCTAACTGTTGGTCAGACACGCTCGATAATGATTAACGTGATGGGTGAGGTGAAGAACCCTGGAACCTACACTCTTCCTGCGTTTGCAACAGTATTCCATGCCTTGTATATGGCGGGTGGTACAAACGATATAGGTACGATGCGTAACATCAAGGTATACAGAAATAACCGACTGGTGTCTGTTGTGGACATCTATGACTATATCCTGAACGGAAAACTCACAGGCAACGTCAGACTTGCCGACAACGACGTCATTTCCGTTGGTCCTTACGACTGCTTGGTAAATATTACCGGAAAGGTGAAAAGACCAATGTACTATGAAATGAAGCGAAACGAAAGCGTTGGCACCTTGCTGAAATACGCCGGAGGATTTACAGGAGATGCATATAAGAAATCTGTACGCATTGTCAGAAAGACAGGAAGAGAATATTCGGTCTACAACGTTGATGAATTTGACATGAGTGCATTCCATCTTGCAGACGAGGACTCTGTAAGCGTTGACTCTATCCTGCCCCGCTTCTCTAACATGGTTGAGGTCAAGGGTGCCGTGTTCCGTCCCGGAATGTATCAGGTAGGAGGCGACATCAACAGCGTAAAAACACTTATTGAACACGCCGACGGTCTCCGTGAAGAAGCCTTCACTGCACGTGCCGTAATGCACAGAATGAAGAAAGACCGTACACTCGAGGTTGTTCCGGTAGACGTGGAAGGCATATTGGACGGCACCGTTCCTGACATACCAATACAAAACAACGATGTGCTGTTCATCCCGACCAAACAGGAGATGATGGAAGAACAGACTATCACAATACACGGAGAGGTGCAATACCCGGGTATCTACAGATATGCCGACAACGAAACCCTTGAGGACTTCGTCTTGCAGGCAGGAGGCTTAAAGCAGACAGCCTCAACAGTAAAAGTGGATGTGTCAAGACGAATTGTAAACCCGAAGGCACTGACAACCGACTCAGTCATTGCCCGCACTTACACATTCGCCCTGAAAGACGGTTTTGTGATTGACGGTACACCCGGCTTCAAACTCATGCCGTTCGACGAAGTGTATGTCCGCAAGAGCCCCGGCTACTACAAGCAGCAGAATGTTGTCGTTGAAGGCGAAGTAATGTTCAGCGGTACATATACGCTCTCTAAGAAGAATCAGCGTCTGAGCGACCTTATAAAGAGTGCCGGCGGCGTTAACGACCGTGGCTATATTGCAGGTGCACGCCTCGAAAGAAAGGTGAACGAGAGCGAACGCGCACGTATGGAAGCCGTGCTCAAAAAAGCCAAGGAAGAGGCAGAACAGATGGAAATAGAAGCTGCTAAGGAAAACAAGAAAATAGATCTTAAAGACAGCGAGAAAATCAAGAAATTTGAAATACCTGAGTTCTATTCTGTCGGAATAGAGCTTGACAAGGCCCTAGCCAACCCTGGATGCGATGCAGACATCGTTTTGCGTGAAGGCGACAAAATCATCGTACCGCAATATAACGGAACAGTAAAGATAAACGGTGCTGTGATGTATCCTAACACCGTAGGTTTCCAGAAGGGCAAGAAGGCTAAATATTACATTAACCAGGCCGGCGGATTCAGCGAAAAGGCAAAGAAGAGCCAGACATACATTGTTTACATGAACGGCACTATTGCAAAGGTTAGCCAAAATGCCAAGCCAAAGCCCGGATGTGAAATTGTTGTACCTGAAAAGGAAATCAACAAGATGACTATTGCTGAAAAGATGACTATCGGAACATCTGTTGCATCAATAGCAACAATGATTGCGACACTGGCAAATATATTGTAAAAAATAAAAGAAAATGGTTGAGAATATAGAATACAAGCTCAGGGAAATAGACCTGAAAAAGCTTCTTAACAGAATAAAGACACATAAGAAATTATTTATAATAAATCTTTCTGTTGCATTTGTTGTAAGTGCATTCTTAATTTTATGTGTTCCGAGATTCTATGTCTGTGAAGTTAAACTGGCACCTGAAACCACCACTCCAAATATAGGTGGCCTTGGTGCCTTGGCGTCGAGCTTCGGCCTAAACATGTCTAATATGGCAAATCAGGATGCCATTGTGCCAGAACTGTATCCTGACCTGATGGAATCTGCCGACTTTCAGACAAGCATGTTCCCCATTAAAATAAAATCAAATGACGGGAAAATAGAAACTACATATTACGAATATCTTGAGAAGTACCAGAAATCAGCATGGTGGGAAAAGATAATAGGTTTTGCAAAAGACTTGTTTAAAGACGAGGATGCTGAAGGCGGAGCTAGCGCAATGAAAGTCAATCCTTTCAAAATGACAAAAAAGCAAAACGACATAGCCAAACTGGTTGGGCAAAAGATTAAATGTAGCGTTGACAAGAAGACCAGTGTCATCACTATAAACGTTGAGGACCAGGATCCTTTGATCTGTGCCACCATAGCAGACTCTGCAAGGGTAAAACTGCAGCAGTTCATCATAAAGTACAGAACAAACAAGGCACGTATAGACCTGGAGTACACAAAAAATCTGTATCAAGAAGCTAAAAGACAGTATGAACGTGCAAGACAGGTATATGCGGTGTTCTCTGATGCCAATCAGGACTTGGTGCTTGAAAGCTACAAGGCAAAACTGGAAGACCTTGAAAACGAGATGCAGCTGCAGTACAACAACTATCAGCAAATAAGTCAGCAGCTTCAACTTGCAAAAGCGAAATTACAGGAAAGAACGCCTGCGTTCACTACACTACAGTCGGCATCTGTGCCACTTAAGCCTACAGGCCCCAAACGCATGGTGTTTGTTGCGTTCTGTATGATTCTAACATTCATAGGAACATCTGTCTATGTTTTCAAAAAAAATATTTAATGGTAATGAACGCACAGCTTTAATAAAAAAGAACATTGCCGGTTCCATACTTATAAAAGGCTGGAACTGCATTGTTCAATTATTGCTCGTGCCCATTACATTAAATTGTCTGAACCAATACGAATATGGAATTTGGCTTACCATCAATTCCATTTTGTTATGGATAGACCAATTTGACATAGGCCTGGGAAACGGACTCAGAAATAAGCTTGCAGAAGCATTAGCAAAAGGCGACAAGGAAAAAGCCAGAAGGCTTGTCAGCACAACATTCATGATGCTGATCATTATTGTAATACCCATTGTTCTCATTTTAAGAATAATAATTCACAATATTGACCTTCATTCGCTATTGAACATAAACAGCGCCACAGTACCAAACTTAGAGGGTATATTTGTTATTTCCATTGTATTTGTAGGCATAACATTTATCTTCAAATTTATCGGGAATGTCTATCTTGGGCTTCAACTTCCGGCAATAAACAATCTCCTAGTTGTTTCCGGCCAGACGCTGGCACTGATCTGCATATTTGTTTTGTCGCTAATATATAAGCTCACATTATTCGACGTAGCCTGCATCTACACATTGTCGCCCCTGATGGTCTACCTGATTTCGTATCCGCTGACATTTTGCAGATACAAATATCTAAGGCCTTCATTCAGGCTGTTTGATAAAACAGAACTTAAAGAACTGTTCTCACTAGGAATATTGTTCTTCATTGTTCAGATATCAGGTCTGATAATATTTGCCTCTTCAAACGTACTGATTACGCGCATATTATCTCCGGCAGAAGTTACGCCATACCAGATTTCATACAAATACTTCAGTCTGACGATAATGGTGTTTACAATCATCACCGCACCGCTCTGGTCTGCAACAACTGATGCGTATACAAAGAATGACTGGAAATGGATAAACAACATGATGAATAAGATGAATAAAATAATGCTGGCGTTTCTCGTTCTTCTGATACTGATGCTCGCATCATCTGAATTCATCTATAAAATATGGATTGGCGGTAAAGTTGAAATAGGCTATCTGCTGTCTGCATTAATGGCAATATATATGTGTGTACTTATTTACAGCACATGTTACTCTAACATCCTCTTCGGAATAGGAAAAATACGTCTGATTACAATAATAACAGCGTTAGAAGCTATAATATACATCCCGTTGGCTATATTCTTAGGCAACAGATTTGGTCTTTACGGCATCATCAGTGCACTGATATCCGTTAATCTGATATGCACTATATGCAATAAGATTCAGTTTGAAAAGCTGGCAAACAATAAAGCAACGGGAATATGGAATAAGTAAATAAAGGCAAAATGTTGACAAACATAATAATATTAATATTTGTGTTCGCAGGAATGCTGTCTTTTTTCCTGCTGTCACCCAGATTCTGCTCTTATCTTCCAAAACGTCAGATATTCTCACCATGGAATACAACTCTGATTGTCTGGATTATAATTCTTACGCTCTATACTTTTGTTCATAAGGAGCTGTATGCTGTTTCTGAACAATTTGTATATGGCTTAACCATTTGGGTATTTACCTTTGTCATTACATCTGCCGTCACCTTTGTAGTTTTCCCTTCATATAAAAAAAGCCCATGGAAAGTATGCGAAAAGAATGTTGACATAATAACATTAATTACGCTGATCCTTGTTCCTATGGCCGTGTATAAAGCTGTGCAACATGCATTTATGCTCGGTTCGCCCGAAGGCCTGTTCTACACGTTAAGAGAACAGGCTGTCAACCCTGAAGAGAACCAGCTTGGCATTGTAAAATATTTTGTATACGTCATAAATACTCTGCTAATCATAGAAATATGCCGCAGCAAAATAAGGAAATGGCGCATGTTGCTTGTCATATCGCTCTGCTTTCTCTTCTTTATTGCGACAATGGGAAAGATGACATTGTTCATGTACATATTTACGAGCCTTTATCTGCTTTATGAGAAAGGAAGAATATCATTAAAGCCTATATTTTGGGGATCAGTGTTTCTTATTGCATTGGTACCGCTGATGTTTATTCTAAGAGGAAGCTCAGACACCGAAACAGATGCCGAGGTTATTGGAGACTTGCTGATAATTTATTCTGTAACATCTATCATCGCATTTGGACAACTGTCTCCATGTTCGTCTACCCAATGGGGTGAAGTAACTCTTCGCTTCTTCTATGGACTTTTTGAATCACTCGGATTCAACATAAACACCCCTCCCCCTATCGTTCAGGAATTCTGTACAACGCCTTTGCCAACTAACGTATATACAATAATGTCTTCATACTTCAAGGACTTTGGGTTTACCGGAATTTTTGTATTTGCCTTGATTGATGGATTAATTATTGGCGCAATATACAAATATTCAAAAACAGGCAACAACCTGATGATGTATCTATATGCCTATATTTTTACATTATTAGTTACCCAGTTTGTTGACGAACAGATATTCCAGGGTTTGTCATCAATCATACAGATGACCGTACTTATCTTTATTTGTCACATCAATTTGAGCTATAATAAGGAGTGATGAAAGATGGATAAATTTACAAGAAACAACAATCCTGCATCAATTGCCGTTGTAGTGGTGATTTATGGGTCGAAATTAACCAGCTGCAACGTATACAATACATTAATAAAAAATAATATAGACAACATAAGCTGTTTGCTTGTTTTTGACAACTCGCAGACAAAACAATACGAAAAGATAGATCTCCCTAATGGGAAATACGAATATTTCTGGAACCCGTCCAATCCAGGACTATCCGTACATTACAACGAAGCAGCAAGGTATGCCAGACAACACGGATACGAATGGATTTTGTTATCAGACCAAGATACGACATTTCCTCCGGAAGCAATGGCTGAATATCAAAAGGCTTTGACGGAGAACCCTGACTGCAGTCTGTTCGTACCCATACACAAGATATCAGGCGACAGATTTCTGTCACCTGTCAGATCGTGTATTTGGAAACAGACGACATGCATAAAACCAGGCATGCATAAAATTAAAGAATATGACATTATAAACAGCGGGATGCTGATAAAAGTCGCCGACTTTATTAAAGCGGGCGGATATAAAGAAGACGTAAGCCTCGACTTTTCTGATTTTCAATTTATTGAAAGACTAAAAAGAGTCACTAAAAACTTCATCGTATTAAACATCGAATGCATACAAGACTTTTCGAATAACTCTGAAGACAAAGCAAAACTTATCAGCCGCTTTAAGAAATATTGCCAAAATGCTGCCAACTTCGAGACCAGAAGCATATATACAAAAGCCAGGATATCGTATCTTGTCTTAAAACATACTATTGCCCTCTCTGTAAGATGTAAGACAACAGAAACGTTCAAAATATTAGTCAAAAGTATAATAAAGAAATAAAGTTGCCATGATTTCAGTCTGCATAGCCACATACAACGGTGAAAAATTCATAAAACAACAATTGACTTCCATACTGGAACAATTAGCCCCCGCCGATGAGATAATCGTATCGGATGATAATTCTAAGGATAATACAAGAAATATAATTGAGGAATTAAATGACAACAGAATAAAAATTATTGACGGACCCGGCATGGGTTCACCCACAAAAAATTTTGAGCAGGCACTGAAACATGCTAAAGGAGACTACATCTTCCTTGCCGACCAGGATGATGTATGGAAAGAGGGAAAAGTTTCTACATGTATGAAATATCTTAAAGATTATTGTTGTGTTGTCAGCGATGCAACAGTAACCGACGGGGATTTAAAGGAGACTTCATCTTCTTTTTTCAGGCTCAACAACACAAAATACGGGAAATGGTATAACCTGCTTCTAAAGAACGGATATCTTGGCTGTTGCATGGCTTTCAGAAAAGAACTGCTAAACGCTGCCATACCATTTCCTGAAGACACCCCTATGCATGACATCTGGCTTGGAAATGTCGCAGCATTCAAATTTAATGTATGCTTCATACCCCAAAGTCTTATCCTGTTCAGAAGACATGGGCACAACAGTTCGTCAACAGCAAGAAAAAGCACCTCGTCGTTAAAAGACAAAATAAATTTCAGGTATGCGATATGCAAAGGCCTCATAAAACTGTGACGGACAACCGCTATGATGTTTTGTTACATCTAAAATATTCAAAAATTTGCTCAAAATATTTATTTTGATTAACTTCGCATTTAATTTAGAGATGGCTTAACTGCAGACAATTGAGCCTGTCATGATAAAACTTGCCTAATATACAGAAAATGATTAAAGTATCAATAATAACAACTACATATAATAGTGCCAAAACGGTTGCAAGCACGATAGAATCTGTATTAAGCCAGACATATCCTAACATTGAATATTGGATTATTGACGGGAATTCGTCCGACAGGACATTAGACATAATAAAAAAATATCAGGAACGCTTTAACGGTAGGCTGCATTATCTGTCTGAAAAAGACAAAGGTATATACGATGCAATGAACAAAGGCATCAGCAAAAGTTCGGGAGACATCGTCGGCATTCTCAACTCAGACGACTATTTCACATCAGATGACATCATAGAAAATGTAGTAAAGGCTTTTGCTGACAACAAATTAGATGCTGTCTACGGAGACATACATTTCATTGACGGAAGCAACCCCGACAAAATTGTAAGGTATTATTCGTCTGCCATGTTCAAGCCATTTTGGCTGCGCTTCGGCTTTATGCCCGCACATCCGTCATTTTACGTAAAACGTGAAGTTTATGAAAAATGCGGCAATTATTCGTTAGATTATAAAATAGCATCTGACTATGACATGATGGTCAGGCTATTTCATAAATACCAGATTAGGACAAAGTACCTTAAAAAGGATTTTGTAACGATGCGAACCGGCGGCGTCAGCACTAAAAGCATCAAGAACAGAATACTGATTACCAAAGAAGACGTTAAGGCATGCAAACGTTACGGACTATACACGAATATGTTTTTTATCTCAATAAAGTATCTTTACAAAATCTTTGAATTTAAACGCTTTTCTGTAAAATAACTCGGCTGCATGGACTTATAAACGGCAATTTATAATACAGAATATATAAGTCAGCCCAACTGCTCTTTTTTGAGTTCAACTCCATATCCACTTATTTTGTTTTTACGGGCAACAAAAGTTTAATTGCATTTAAACTTAAAAAATCAGAAAGTAATAGACGTATTTTTATTAAAAGTTAGATAAAATACAGCCAATTTCAATAAAGACTATAAGCTAAATCATATCTATAGGTTTCAAATCATTAACCTATTGTTTATGAGTCAAAACTCGGCCACTTTTGATGCAAAAGTGGCCGAGTTTTCTGTTGCAAACAAGTGGTTATTTTTGAGCAAATCAGATATTTCGAGCTCGCCGATTTATTTTCTATATTCGGATTGCCGCCATTTTGTCAGAATAAAGCCTGCATATACCGAATAACACAAGCTTTGAAAAGACTTATCTACTAATATCCGGCACAATACAAAAAAGAGTATGAACGCTATGAAAAATCATACGCGCTCATACTCCACTTTATTTCTTATTCAAGCCAGCAAACGTCTATCTGTGAGACGGATGCTCCTGAAGATAGTTCTTAGCCTCTATTGCCGCACGACAACCGCTTGCAGCTGCTGTGATTGCCTGACGATAGTGAGGATCGGCAACATCGCCGGCAGCAAATACGCCGGGCACATTGGTGCAAGGAGTATTGCCTATGGTCTTGATATATCCTATCTCGTCGAGGTCGAGCCACTCTTTGAACACATCGCTGTTAGGCTTGTGACCGATAGCAAGGAAGAAGCCGTCGATAGGCAGATCGTATTTCTCCTCGTCGGGTTCGCCCTTGCGCTTAACGAGGTGAGCACCCTCAACACCATTCTCACCATAAAGGCCGAGCGTGTTGTGCTCAAACAGAATCTCTATGTTCTCAGCCTCCTTTACACGGCGCTGCATAACTTCTGATGCACGGAGGAACGGCTTGCGCACAATCATGTAAACCTTCTTTGCAAGACTTGCAAGATAAAGAGCCTCCTCGCATGCTGTGTCGCCGCCGCCAACAACGGCAACAACCTTCTTGCGATAGAAGAAACCGTCGCATGTGGCACATGCAGACACGCCTTCGCCCTTATATTTCTCCTCGTCAGCCAGTCCGAGATATTTTGCCGAAGCACCTGTGGCAATGATTACAGTGTCGGCAGCAATAACATGTCCGTCGTCTGTTGTCAGCTTGTAAGGAGCCTCGCTCAGGTCGGCCTTAACGATAACGCCGTCGCGCATGTCTGTACCGAAGCGCTCTGCCTGCTGCCTCAAATCCAACATCATCTGATTGCCGTCAACACCCTCGGGATAGCCGGGGAAATTCTCTATCACTGTAGTCTGTGTCAGCTGTCCGCCAACCTGCAGACCGCAATACTCTACCGGATTCAGGTTAGCACGTGCTGCATATATCGCAGCCGTATATCCTGCCGGACCGCTGCCTATGATAAGGCAGCTCACTCTCTCTGCGTTTTCCATATTAATTTATAGTTTTTTTAAAAGACAAAGAAAAGCCAACAATACACCACCATGCCCCATAAGGTTGCACCGCGCTATATCATTGGCTTTTCATTTCATCTTATACAAATATGAATGTATATGTTTTTATTTCTTCAACAGTTCTTCAATCTGCTTCTCTATGTTCTCTATCTTCTCTGTAGGCTCGAAACGTGCCACAACTACACCGTTCTTGGCAACAAGGAACTTTGTGAAGTTCCACTTGATGTCTGCCTTGCTCTTATAGTCGGGATCTGCCTTTGACAGCATATCGTCAAGAATCGGAGCTATAGGATGGCTCATGTCCCATCCGGCAAAGCCCTTCTGGTTTGTAAGATATTTGTACAGAGGATCTGCGTCTTCGCCGTTAACCTTCAGTTTCTTAAAGCGGGGGAACTCTGTGCCATAGTTCAGCTTGCAGAACTCATGTATAGACTCGTCTGTGCCCGGAGCCTGCTGTCCGAACTGGTTGCAGGGGAAATCGAGAATCTCAAATCCCTGGCTGTGATATTTTTCATAAAGTTTCTCCAACTCCTCATACTGCGGTGTGAATCCGCACTTTGTTGCTGTGTTTACAATCAGCAGCACCTCGTTGGAATACTCCTTTAACGATACGTCTTTTCCTTTTCTGTCCTTGACAGTGAAATCATAAACTGTTTTCATCTTTTGTTTTTATCGGTTTATATATAAAATCTTCTACAAACTTTATGCCAAACGCTGCGACAACTGTTTATCAGTAAACTTTTGGCATGATATTTTTATCTTCTGCAAACTTACACAAAAGTTTTGAATATCCCACATCCTTTGAAGAAGTTTTTTGAAATATTTATGTAATTGCACAAAGTCAAAAATACCTTTATATCTGTTTCCGTAATACAGGAATATTTACAAACGACGGCAGGCATACCAAAAATAAGGCGGCGCGGCTAAGACAAAACTCAAAAAACTGCGCTTTTTATTTGACTTTGCTCTCGCCTTTCACTATCTTTAAATAAGATAGGAGGCGGCTCGGCCAAGACAAAATTCAAAAAACTGCGTCTTTTATTTGACTTTGCTCTCGCCTTTCACTATCTTTGTATGTCATTAAAAAAACTATATGTGCCAAAAGTCTGATATGAAACAATATGCAAAACACGACGGCTCTGCCGTTACAAAAGACACAAGACCACAGATAAAGCTGTGCCGCAAAGAGGAATTTGAAAATCTGTGGCCACAGATAAACGATATATTCGACAAGGCGCGGCAATATATGCGCCGCAACGGCAACAACGTGCAGTGGACCAACGGCTATCCGCAGAAACAGACCGTGGCGAGTGATGTTGCCGACGGGTGTTTCTATCTGATATGCCTTAACGGCCGCATTGTGGCATGCTTCTGCATGCGCCCGTCGCCCGAGCCAACTTATGCCAAGATATACAACGGTCAATGGCCCGACGACGAGCCTTATAACGTGATACACCGACTTGCGTCTGACGGCACCATAGGCGGCATCGCACTGCTTGCCATAAGGTTTGCCCTTGACAAAGGCAACCTGAGGGTGGACACTCACGAACTTAACTCCACGATGATCAGTATCCTGGAGAAAGAAGGATTCATAAGATGCGGCACAATTTACGTTGCCGACGGCACCCCGCGCATAGCATTCCAAAAACAAGAAACAAGACATACAAACCAAATAAACATAATGCCATGAACGAAAATGAATATAATCTGCAAAGATTCATCGATGCACAGGAAACTGAATATGCAACAGCATTGAGCGAAATACGCAGCGGAGGCAAGCGTAGCCACTGGATATGGTACATATTTCCGCAGCAGAAAGGTCTTGGGCACAGCTACAACTCTGAATATTACGGACTCGACGGCACCGGCGAAGCACGCGCATATCTGGCACACCCGCTGCTCGGAGCGCGACTGCGCGAAATATCAGGCGCACTGCTCGAGTACAAAGGTCGCACCACAATACGAAGACTTATGGGCTCACAAATCGACGTGCTGAAGCTGCGCACCTGCATGCAGCTGTTTGACAGCATATCGCCAGGCGACATATTTGCCGAAGTGCTCGACGCCTTCTTCAATGCCAAAGAGGAATAACCTGTGGCCAGCAATGCGGCAACCGGGTTTTACCCTGACTCATTATATACCGAAACATATTTAATATAACCATAAAACCAAGCAAAACGATGTTAGCATACACATACATAGAGCGCGGACGGTTTGAACTTAAAGAAAAACCCGTGCCGCAAATTAAAGACGCGCGCGACGCCATTGTGCGCGTAACCCTCGGAAGCATCTGCACAAGCGACCTGCACATAAAGCACGGCAGCGTGCCGAGGGCCGTGCCAGGCATAACCGTTGGCCACGAGATGGTGGGCATAGTTGAGCAGGTGGGAGCTGAAGTAAGAAACGTTAAGCCGGGCGACCGCGTTACGGTGAACGTTGAAACGTTCTGCGGCGAATGTTTCTTCTGCAAGCACGGCTACGTGAACAACTGCGAAGACCCCGACGGAGGCTGGGCGTTAGGTTGCCGAATAGACGGCGGACAGGCCGAATATGTAAGAGTGCCGCACGCCGACAACGGACTCAACCGCATACCCGACAACGTAACAGACGAGCAGGCACTCTTCACAGGCGACATACTTGCCACAGGATTCTGGGCAGCACGCATATCCGAAATTACATCAGACGACACAGTAATGATAATAGGTGCCGGTCCGACAGGCATATGCACCCTGCTGTGCGCCATGCTCCATAAGCCACGGCGCATAATCGTCTGCGAGAAGTCGGACGAGCGCATCCGTTTTGTACGAAGTCATTATCCCGATGTACTCGTAACCAAGCCCGAAGACGCCGAAGCCTTTGTAAGAGCCAACAGCAGTCACGGCGGCGCCGACAGAGTGATTGAAGTGGCAGGAGCCGACGACACTTTCGAACTGGCATGGCGATGCGCACGTCCCAATGCTATAGTTACCGTTGTAGCTCTTTACGACAAGCCGCAGACACTGCCGCTGCCCGACATGTATGGCAAAAACCTTACGTTCAAGACAGGCGGCGTTGACGGTTGCGACTGCGACGAAATTCTGCGTCTGATATCCGAAGGCCACATAGACACCACCCCGCTGATAACCCACCGCTATCCGCTAAACGAGATTGAAGAGGCTTACCGCACGTTTGAAAACAGGCTTGACGGAGTGATAAAGGTGGCTATAACCGAGAGGCAAAGGCCATAGGCAGCGCATGCCTTCACGCTGGCGGCAGGTACAGCTGAAACATATTATCATGTTTACTTGCCTGCCGCCATCATTCTGATTTTTCCGTTTTCTTATTGATAGGTTAAAATTAAGACTTTCTAAGACACCATAAACAATCAAAGGGGACGTTTTTTGATTCGCTCAAAAAACGCCCCCTTTGATTTTCTTAATTCACAAAATATTATTTTTCTGCAAGTTTCTCCTTAAACCATCTAATCACGCGGTCGATGACAGGCTGCTGAAACCAGTACATGTCGCCATGCCCGGCATCTTCAACCTCTACATAACTTACGTCGTTGTCTGCTTTCTTCAGCGCGTCATACAGCTGCCTGCTCTGCACAGGCGACACCAGTGCGTCTGCCGTGCCGTGCATTATCAGGAACGGAGGCAGTCCCTTGCGTATATGCCCCATCGGACTTGCCTTCATTGCCTTTGCCGTATCGCTAAGAATGCTTGCGCCAGGATAAGAGGCAAACGCCGTTCCGTGAACGAGCAGCGCCTCGGTAACGGCCTTCGATGCGTGTATGTCCTGTATCTCCTTTGAATACCCCTCGCCTATGTTCATCAGGTTGCTTATGCCATAAATTGTCGCTGCGGCCTGCACTTCCGAACTCTGGTCGAGATAGTCGCCCTGGTCATATTCCTTGTCGCCGCCCGTAACGCCTACCATCTGCGCAAGATATCCTCCTGCCGAATCGCCTATCACGCCTATGCGCTGAGGGTCGATGCCAAACCGACGGGCATGGGCACGAAGATAGCGGACGGCCGACTTGCCGTCGACCAGCAAAGCCGGAAACATGTCGGGCACGGTGCGATACTCTACTGATGCCACCACAAAGCCGGCCTCAGCCAGAGCCATGCGCATCTCTACATATCTGTCGTGTGCTGCCGAAAGAAATCCGCCGCCGGGATAATATATTATGGCCGGTTTGGGCTTGTCCGTACACGGCACGAGCAAAGTCATCTGCAGCGTGCGGTTGTCTGATGCCGATGTAATCTGCGAATATACTATGCCCGTAACGGCATCAATGCGCCCGCGCTCAATGTTCACCTTCATTGTTTCGTGTACGGCCTGCGCCTGTGCGCACACCGGGGCAGCCATAAGAGCTGCTGCCATAATCAAGTGTTTCTTGTTTTTCATCCTTCAGTCTGTTTATTATTCTGCACGAATGCAAAGATACTAAATTAAACGGAGCTTTAAAAACTTACTCCCCACTATCTCGCTCTACACCGGACTATAAAGCCTTCTGCCGTTATCGCGCCCTCACTTCTGCGCGTCTCTCACGGCACGATTCATCTATGAAAGTAGGCTTTTGGTAATATAAAAATAGGGAAATTCCTAAAAACAATATGGATTTATGCTTGCACAGGCAGACACAATGAATTATATTTGCAACAGAATATTTAAAACAGCGAAACAGAATATTAATAATTTAAAGCGATATATTATGAAAAAGTTTACATCTATCCTTGCTATGATAATGATGGCAGCCATGTCATTGACATTCGTAAGCTGCGACGATGACGAATACATAGCCGACACACTGTGGGGCGTTTGGGAAGGCGACATGTACGTAACGAGCGAGTGGAACGGACACACCTACTACTCTTCTTACTCAATCCTGGCCTTCGACAAGGATCCTTACGAGTATGCTTCGGGCACAGGCTACTGGATTGACTATTACAGCGATGCTCCGTGGGACTATTTCGCAAGCCACATAGAATGGAGAGTGAACAACCGCAACATCGAAATTTACTCACGCGAGGACGACACCTACTTCACAATATACGACTACTCGCTATCTGAAAGCTGGTTCAGCGGAACTATCATAGGCGAATATGGCGACCCTATGCAGTTCAGGCTGCGCAAGACGTCATCACCTAACTGGGGTGACTTCGAATGGGGCTGGGACAGCTGGTATGGCTACTCTTATCCTGACTACTCGCCTTCAACACGTGCTGACGGCAGCAACAACGCCGACAGACCTGTAAGAAAGTTTATGAAGAAGACGACTGAATAACAAAATCTTTATTATCATATTCTATTCCCCGTAAGCACCCAGCTGTGCTTACGGGGAGTTTTTTAGACTGCTGCAGATTATCTGCTGTCAAATATAAAGACTATAAAAAAGCATTTCATTTTCATAACATTCTCAACACCACATATATAATTCACATTATATCAAGGCTTTACGTATAGTACATATGTTATTCATCGCATTCTCTTCTTGTATAGTTCTATATTCTCTTATATAATAACAAATGAATTATTGCGTAATTTTAACACAAAAAATTTTGTCATATAAAAACAATGCCATATCTTTGCGTAAAATTAACGCAAAACAATATGAAAGAATTAAATTATCAATACCAATATCCACATCCCGCGGTCACAACTGACTGCGTGATATTTGGCTTTGACGGTGTAAGCATCAAGGTATTACTCATTCAAAGAGGTATAGAACCGTATAAAGGCGATTGGGCATTTCCAGGAGGTTTCATGAAGATGGACGAGACAGCAGAAGAGTGCGCTATGCGTGAACTTGAAGAAGAAACAGGATTAAAAGATGCAAACGTTGAACAGTTCTACACATTTTCTGATGTTAATCGCGACCCAAGAGAAAGAGTAATCACCATTGCTTACTACGCACTGGTCAAGATGGCTGAAGTAAAAGGCGGAGATGATGCTGCCAAAGCACATTGGTTTTCGTATAATGAGATTCCAAGTCTTGCCTTTGATCACGACAGAATACTCCGTAAGGCTATATCAACATTGAAAAAGCGTATCTGTTTCAAGCCGATAGGTTTCGAACTTCTCCCCGATGTCTTTACTATGGGTGAACTGCAAAACCTTTATGAAGCTATTCTGGAAGTTAAATTTGACAGACGCAACTTCTACAATAAGATGCTAAAATTAGGCCTACTTATAGAAGCAGAGAAGCGTCCTGCCAACACGCCATCAAGAATACCCGTAAAATATCGTTTTAATAATAAAAAATATACTGAACTGAAACAAAAAGGATTTAGACTTGAATTTTAGGAGGACAAAATATGTATAACATTAAAATCTTAGGTGGAATTGTCGGCGACATCGTTGGTTCCACACGCGAATGGCATAACATAAAGACTGAAGATTTTGAACTGACACCACGAGGAAGTCGCTTCACTGACGACACAGTGATGACTCTCGCTGTAGCCGAGTGGCTGATGACAGACGCTAACCATACAGAAGCCAAGCTCATAGAATGTATGCAACGGTTAGGCCGCAAATATCATTATGCCGGCTATGGCGGCATGTTTCGCAGATGGCTGAGTTCTAATGATCCCCAACCATACGGAAGTTTCGGCAATGGCTCTGCCATGAGAGTAAGTCCGGTTGGAATGTATGCCAATTCTTTGGAGGAGGCTTTACAGCTTGCCCGCATCACAGCTTCTGTAACCCACAATCATCCCGAAGGAATTAAAGGTGCTCAGGCTATTGCCGCATGCATATATCTTAAACGTACCGAGCGATTTGATGTGGCAAACAAGATTAAACGTTATGTTGAGGACAATTTTGGATATAATCTTGATATTGATTTAAAGGATATTAGAGACGACTACAGATTTGACGTTACCTGCCAGGGAAGTGTGCCCATTGCCATAATGGCGTATCTGCAAGCGCCTGACAGTGCTGAAAAAGCTATCCGGCTTGCAATATCCATGGGTGGAGACTCTGATACTATAGGATGTATGACTTCATCCATCGCCACGGCTGAAAATCCATTCACAGTTAGCTGTCACATGCTGTCTGACGAGATTGTAAATAAATGCCGCAGCTTGCTCACTCCCGATTTGCTGGATATAAATGATAGGTTCTTAGACTTTATAAATCGTCCGTTGTACCAATCTTATGAAGTTAGCGGATGTAACGGAACATTATATGCAGGTGAATATCCCGGTGACAAAAACAAAGAGCATGCTGAAGAGAAGATCAAGCACCTTATCCATTTCGGAATCAGACATTTTATTGATTTGACAGAAGAGGGAGAAATGCAACCATACGATTGCCTGCTCCCGAAGGATGCAACTTATTATCGTTTTCCTATAAAGGATTGCAGTATTCCTGAATCAGCAGAAAGCGTTATTCCGCTTTTAAACAAAATTGATGAATTAAAACAGAAGGACGACGGCTTTATCTATATTCACTGTCATGGTGGCGTTGGCAGAACGGGTGTAATAATAGCCTGCTATCTGGCCAAAAGATTAAAAATAAAGACACTGGAAGAAACTCTTGAAATCTTGCGTAAGAAATTTGCCAGGATGCCCAAGTCTGCATATAGAAGGACCCCTGAAACAGAAGAACAAGAAGGGTTTATTGAGAATTTTATAAAACTCATAAACACCGACAAAGATGCCAATAGGAAATTCGACTATCAACGCATTAATGACTATATACGCGGTTCGCTGATGGGTGGTGCTGCAGGAGATGCTCTTGGGTATTCTGTCGAATTCATGAGCCGAAAAAATATTTTGAATATATATGGCCATGAAGGAATCACAACATTTGAACTTAACAAAAATGGCAAAGCTGAGGTAAGCGACGACACCCAAATGACTCTATTTACGGCTAACGGCATGCTGAGGGGCATCACTCGCGGCTGTATGAGAGGTATTGGCGGCATACCTGAAACCTATATGAGAAATGCCTACATCGACTGGTATTTCACTCAGACAGATAAACACGACTATAACATCCGTCCTTTCACATGGATTAGAGATTTGCCTGAGATGGCTCACAGACGTGCACCAGGAACTACATGTATGAATGCCTGTGAAAATTTACTACACCATAGAGATGTCAAAAATAACAGCAAGGGGTGTGGCGGCATAATGCGTGTGGCACCTATGGGACTTTTGCTTGCATGCGATATGGCCAGAAGCGGTAGATGCTCATACTCAATAAAAAGAATGTTTGAAGCCGGAGCATATATAGCAGAGGTTACCCATAAGCATCCGTTGGGTTTTCTTCCTGCCGGTATGATGACAGAACTGATATTCAGATTGGTACCACTGTCGCCTGAAGAGGCAAAAGAGAGTATCTGCGAAATAGCAGAAGGCACAATCAAAACTCTTAATGATGTGTTTATAAGTAAATATGAAAAAGACAAACTATATCTATCCGATTTAACCAGAAAAGCTATCAGTCTGTCACAGTCAGACATTGAAGATATTAAAGCAATAGAAGAATTGGGAGAAGGATGGACCGGCGAAGAAGCCTGGGCTATATCTCTTTTCTGCACCATCAGACACATAGACAGTATACATGACGCCATTATGGCTTCTGTCAATCACAACGGCGACAGTGATTCCACTGGCTCAATTACGGGCAATATTATGGGTGCAATTTATGGTTATGAGGAGATTAAGCGGCAACGCCTGTTTTGTCCTGAAGGCAAAGAATTTGAAGACACAATCGAACTGTCGAATATCATACTTGCCCTTGCTGATGATTTGACTACTAATTGTGTAATCAGTATGTGTACTCCAATAGATACGCCGGCCAGAAAGCAGTGGTATGAGCGTTATTGTGAAATGAGACCTGCAGGGTTAAGATAATCTTAATGCAAAATCGGAATAATGTGTACCTAAAAACATCTTAACCGCAATCCTTTCGTTCATGGCTTTAACAATAACCTTATGGATAGCATAAAAAAAGTCATAGGATTACGACTAAAAACTCGGCCACTTTTGAGGTAAAAGTGGCCGAGTTACGATGCATAAACGATAGGTTAATGATTTAAAACATTTACGCATGGTTTTGCTTACAATTCGGTTTAGCTATATTGCAATTACAGACACGCGTTAAACAAAATAATATGATTTAGTTACGATTTTCAGTGCCTTTTTCAATAACCGGTCTTTTAGCACCTAAAGCAAACCTAAATACCGAAGCCCAATATGAAGTTGGCACCATTATAATTGTCTATGCCGGCTGTGCGCGAACTGATGTGGCGGAATCCCACACCGACGTTCATATGTATTTTTCCGCGCCCTAACTTCATCATCAGCGCAGCGTCGTATATAACATTTTTCCATTCAGAACTAAGTCCTGCTGCCACAGTGCCACGCACTTCGAGAGCCACGGCATCTGCTTCATATAATGTATAGCCTGCTCCACCTCCGTAAACTTGCGTCCTTGCGTAGCTTTCCTGTTCGTCATAATGCCCATACAACGTTTCTGTGTGCAGGAACAAAGACATACGAGGAAGGAGCTTATAACCTAAATTTACACTTGGCGAAAGCAGCGTGACGCCATTACACTTAGTTCCGCCACCAATTTCAAAATCTACTAATAACCTGTCAAAAAACTTTTCCGCATTTGATGCGTTCTGCGCTCCGGCTGATGTCATTACAGCCAAAAGCATAAATAACATGATGATTTTTTTCATAATACTTTTTTTAATTTTGCTACTTCCAAAATTAGTGTTATCCAAAATTACATCCAAACTTTTTCGGCTTATCTTTTCGTGTGTGTTACATTTTTCATTTAGGCATAAAGCATTATGCATCAACACTTTAGCGCCCATATTACAGTATTTGTCAAACTAAAAATGTAACACGATGCAATGATAAAACGTTCATTTTTCTTGCTCGATTGGTATTATTTTCATACCTTTAATCAAAATTCTGAAGCAATGACAAAAATTATACTCTGCCTTATTTTATCCGTTTTAATATTAACAAATTGCAGTAACGACAACGACACACATGAAAAGCTGTCGGAAATAGAAAGACTGATTGAAAAGGAGAAATATGAACTTGCCATGAATAACCTGTCGGACATAAATGTCAAAAGGCTAAACGAAGAAAACAAAGCATATTATGACTTGCTGATGACGCAAGCAAATTTTTGTCTCGACAAGCAAACCGATTCTGACTCCTTGATTAATGAAAGCATAAGGTTCTATGAAGAAAACAACAACAAGATTTTACTGGCCAAGGCATATTATTATAAAGGCATAACATGCTATCAGAGGGGAAACAAAAGCGAAGGCATAAACTTAATAAAAAAAGCGGAACACTTGGCCAAAGGAACAAGCGACCTTAACTTCATTACGAAAATATACATCAACTTATCTTTTATAAATATCGACACCGGCAATTATCAAACCGGACTAAGCTATGCAAAAAAGGCTCTTCAAACAGCCCGAAAAGCTAACAACAAAATTCTTATCGCCTTATCAATGAATAAGATTAATTTAGCTTTTAATCGTATTGAAGAAGTTGACAGCAGCATAGTATATTCAAAAAAAATAATTCCTTATTTAAAATATTTGAATAACAATGAACATATTGCTGAAATATTGACAAATATAAGTATAAGTTTCATCAACAAAAACATGTATGACGAAGCTATCCGTTATGCGAAAAAGTCTTTGGAAATTAAGCCAAATGCGCACGCATATTATATCATTGGCTCAATTTATTTTGAAAGAGGAGAGAACCGGAAGGCATGGCAACTGCTGAACGACGCACTAAACACTAACGAACTTGAACTTAAGGCAGAAGTGCTGTTGTGGATGGCTGACCTTAAAAAAGAAGAGGGAAAATATAAAGAGGCGTCTGAACTTGAAGAAAGGGCTTTGGCCACAAAAGACAGCATAAAGACTAAGCAGCAGACAGAACACATGCTCAGTCTGCAAAACAATGCCGAAAGAAAGGCGGCTGATGCGCAAGCCCAAAACAGACTCGTGATTGCCATATCAGCCGTAATGGTTGTGGCAGCGGCTGTAATGATATCCATGCTTGCATATAACCGCCGAAGAAGAAATGCGACAAAACGACAAATTGAGGACATAAGCAGAACGACGGAACAATACAGACAGAAGATAAGCGAACTCGACAAGGAGAAAGACAAGAACGAAAAGGAAATAGAGAAACTGAACAAGAAAATTGAGAGTCTGAAAGAAAGGAGAATGACTATTCTCGGCCACGGACGCACGCTTTACGATGAACTGGAAAAAGGAGGTAAGACCATAACATGGAAGAAGGACGACTATGAGGCCGTGATTGAATATTATAGGACTATAGACCCTAAAACCATAGAAAGTATAGAGCGTAACTACAAAAAGCTGACTCCGTATAACACATTCATCCTGATAATGGCTGACAAAGGCAAAACCAACGACGAAATTATGCAAACCACCGGCATATCATACAGCGCACTGAGAACAATGAAACACAGAATAAATAAAGTGAAGAACGAAGAGTGAAGAACAAAGAAACAGTGCTCGACGTTAGTCAATTCAAATGCATAGTAATTGCCAATAAAATCTATACGGCAAAGCTATTGAATTCTTCGTTCTTCACTCTTCGTTCTTCACTTAAACCCTTCTATCTCACGCAGTTTTTTTACGGCTTCGCCAACGGTATTAATACCCGTAACCATCATCATGCGCTTACCGGCCACTTCCTTCAGATTGCATGTTCGCGGATTATGACCGATATAGTTTAAGACAGTGTCGAACACGTTGCTGCGATAATATGCGCTCATGGGGTTGCTCACAAACTGCATGCGCATCTGCCCCTGACGCAAGATGATCTTCTCACAGCCAAGACGCTTGCCTATACGGCGCAGCGGAACAACATGCATAAGTTCTTCGCCTTCGTGAGGCACAGGACCGAAACGGTCGACAAGACGAGAACGGTAAGCGTCGAGGTCGGCATCAGTCTGAATGTTGTCAAGCTCACGGTAAAGGAGCATACGCTCGCTGCTGCTGGGCACATACTGGTCGGGCAGATACATCTCGAGGTCGCTCTCAATGGCGCAGTCCTCAACAAAGTCGTCGCCCGTAAATGTCTTGCCCTCGGCCATCTCGTCCTCATACATATCGCTGAACTCATCGTTCTTCAGCTCGGTTACGGCCTGATTCAATATCTTCTGATAAGTCTCATATCCAAGGTCTTCCATAAATCCGCTCTGCTCGGCTCCAAGCAGATTGCCGGCTCCGCGGATGTCGAGGTCCTGCATCGACAGGTTAAATCCGCTGCCAAGTTCAGAGAACGTCTCGAGAGCCTCAAGCCGGCGACGGGCCTCCTGCGTAAGCACCGACTTAGGCGGAGCAAGCAGATAACAGAAAGCCTTGCGGTTGCCACGGCCGACACGGCCTCGCATCTGATGAAGGTCAGACAGTCCGAAGCGGTGAGCATCGTTGATAATTATGGTGTTGGCGTTGCTTATGTCTATTCCGTTCTCAACGATGGTGGTAGACAGCAGCACGTCGTATTCATAGTTCATGAAGTCCATTATGATCTTCTCGAGTTCCTCGGGCTTCATCTGTCCGTGACCGATGGCCACACGCGCGTCGGGCACATACTTACGTATCATGGCGGCAAGCTCAGGCAGGTTGCTTATGCGGTCGTTAACGAAATACACCTGTCCGTTGCGGCTCATCTCAAAGTTTATGGCATCGGCTATCACTTCCTTGTCAAAGGTGTGCAGCTCGGTGCATATAGGATAGCGGTTGGGTGGCGGAGTCTGCATTATACTCATGTCGCGCGCACCCATCAGCGAAAACTGCAGCGTGCGCGGTATCGGCGTTGCCGACATGGTCAGCGTGTCTACGTTCACTTTCATCTTGCGCAGTTTCTCCTTTGTTGCCACACCAAACTTCTGCTCCTCGTCTATTATGAGCAGTCCTAGGTCTTTAAACTTCACGCTCTTGCCTATCAGCTTGTGCGTGCCGACAATGATGTCAATCTTGCCGTCGGCAAGGTCAGTCAGCACCTCACGGGTCTTCTTTGCGCTGCGTGCGCGCGACAGATAATCAACACGCACGGGAAAATCCTTCAGTCGCTTTGAGAACGTCTGATAGTGCTGATAAGCCAAAACAGTTGTAGGCACAAGAACAGCCACCTGCTTAGAGTCGCACGCAGCCTTGAAGGCCGCACGCACAGCCACCTCGGTCTTGCCAAAGCCTACGTCGCCGCAAACAAGCCTGTCCATAGGCCTGCGGCTCTCCATGTCGGCCTTAACATCGTTAGTGGCCTTCAGCTGGTCGGGCGTGTCCTCATATATAAAACTGGCTTCAAGCTCATGCTGCATAAACGAGTCGGCACTGAAGGCATAGCCCTGTTCGTGTCGGCGCGCCGCATATAGCTTTATAAGGTCGCGCGCAATGTCCTTTATCTTCTTCTTGGTGCGCTCCTTCAGCCTGTCCCATGCACCTGTGCCGAGTGTGCTCAGGCGTGGCGGAGTCTCGCTGTCGCGACGCTTGTATTTTGATATCTTGTAGAGCGAGTGGATGCTCACGTCCACCTTGTCGTTGTTCTGATAAATGATGCGTATCACCTCCTGATAGCTATTGCCTGCCGGCACACGCACCAGTCCGGCAAAGCGCCCGATGCCGAAATCCACATGTACGATATAGTCGCCCGGCTCCATCTCCTGCAACTCTTTCATGGTGAGCGCCATCTTACCGCTGCGTGCGGCGTCAGAGCGCAGACTGTATTTGTGGAAGCGGTCGAATATCTGATGGTCGGTAAAGAAGCATGCCGGCATACTGTTGTCGGCAAATCCTTCATGCAGAGTCTTGTCAACAGGCAAGAACTCTATCCGTCCGGCTTTGCCTTCGTCTGCCAGCGTGGTGAAGATGTCTTTTAGGCGTTCGTTCTGCTTGACGCTGTCGGCAAGGATATAGAGTTTATATCCCCGCAGCATATAGTCTTCAAGAGCCTTTGTCAGCAGGTCGAAGTTCTTATGGAACAGCGGCTGAGGCGTCATGTCAAACTTCAGCGTTGCCGCCGGTGTGCCCGTCGGCTTGGTGCCCATCTCCATACGTCTGAAACCAGAAGCATCAGTCATAAAGCGTGCTCCGCTTATCAGCATTGAGTCGGCCCTAAGCTCCTTCATCACGGCCTGCTGCTCCATCTCGGTCAGTCCCTCGAGACGTTCTTTCTTAGCCTGCTGCGAAAAGCCGTCATGATAGGTGCGGTCTATAACGTCGCGCACATACAGAATGTCTTTAGCCACAATGATGGTGTCTTCAGGCAGAAAGCGCATGAACGACACTTTCTCGTCGGTCAGCGTTGCCAGCTCGGGCACTATCTCTATGCGCTCGCGCTTGTCGCGCGACAACTGGCTCTGCACTTCAAAGGTGCGTATAGAGTCTATTTCATCGCCGAAAAAGTCGATACGGAAAGGATATTCACTGCTATAGGAGAACACGTCGAGAATGCTTCCGCGCAGGGCAAACTGGCCCGGCTCGTAAACATAGTCAACCTCTGTGAAGCCAAAGTCGCGCAGCGTTCTTTCCAGTTGTATAACGTCGTGCGTGTCGCCTGTGCGCAGCAGCAATGTGCGCTCATCGAGTTTCTTGCGCGACACAACAAGCTCGCTCAACGCCTCAGGACATGTAACCACATAAAGAGGATGGCCCTCAAGCGGCGCCGACAAGCGGCTGAGCACCTCGGTGCGCAATATCTCGCTGGCCGGATCGCGCTGTCCGTACTTCACCTGACGCCGATAAGACGAGGGGAAAAACAGCACATCTGTGTTGCCCATTATCTGTGTAAGGTCGTGATAAAAATAGCCGGCCTCCTCGGCATCGTTAAGAACAAAAAGACACATAGGACTGACACGGCGTGCGGCAGACGCAAACATCATTGGAGCGGCCGACGCAACAAGTCCCTGCAGGAATACGGTCGGAACTGACTTGTCTTCCAGCAACTTGACCAGTGCCGCAACCTGCGGCGACTTGGCATATAAATCAGATATTTCCTGTATATTCATCGCGAATCCGCTGACAAAGATACAACATTAAAACGAAACGTGAATACAAATCGAAAGAAGAATACAAAAGAACAATTCACAATTCATAAATAGCTGCTCTGAACTGCGTTTCATAATTTAATTAAAACGAACCATGTTTCTTAGCTCTTCATCCCTAATAAAAAAGTTTCCGCCATGTCAGAGATTCATCACCTCATTTCATAGCGGAAAAAATTATGAAACGTGGTTCGGCGTAGCCAATTATGAATCACCATCGTATCTTCCGGCCATCCTGCGTATCACCTCAGCAACTTTTTTACGGAAACTTTCGGGCGATACCACCTCTACATCCGAGCCGCGCGACAATATCTCCTGTATCAGGTCGCACGTAGGGCGCATATAATACTCAAACACCGAGTAACCTTCGGCAGTCTCAACTTCCTGCTGCGAATGATGCAAAGGTTGGGAGCGCATATACGACGCATGCATGCCATACACCTTCAGACGGATTTTTACCGGATTGTCGTCACTTATAACTATGCCGAAGCTGTCTTCAAAAAACTTCTCCGGATTAAAGTCCTTGGGATAGACAAACTCCTTGTCGGTGATGTGCATATCTATTATATGGTCTAACGCAAATGTGCGTACCGAACCGCATTCGACACACAGCCCCACTGCATACCAATGCTGCTTGAACAATTTTACGCAGTAAGGTCTAAAAGTATAATATCCTGTCTCTTCACACCAGTAACACCTATATTCGAGCCGTGCCTCATGGCCGTCGCGCATGGCTTCAAGAATCTTTTCGAGATGCACTTTGTCCGAAGGCATATATTCAAACAGTATGCGCTTGTTGAGGTTATGCCCGTCTACAAGCAGATTATTAACCGAAAAGGTGTTCAGCAGCCAGTTTCGCAACCCGTTGTTTTCCAGGTCGTCTACATTCTCGATGTAATAATAGTAGCCTCCTTTTCTGTTGCATTCAATGTTTATGTCGAAAATCTGTTCTATGGCCGCACGCCAGTTATGGAATGTCCTTAAAGGTATGTCCTGCCCGTCGCTCAGGCTCGACCTGAGCCACCGCTCATTGATTTCCTCAAACGTTATTTTTCGCGAGCGGTAAATTACATCAACAAGCCATATATACTTGTCGAATAGGTCTTTTGTCATAATTAATTGTCTATTTATTTTTTGGTTCTAATATCAATACACAACCGACATCAGCCGTAACAATAACGGCTGACACCGGCAACACAGCATCAACAACAGCCAGCTATTTATTATTTATACGCCAAGCTATAAGCCGCAACGTACAAAAAAAAGTAAACCGCAACATGCACGTGCCCACAACCATGCAGACAATACTGCAGCCTGTGTACGCCAAACATGCTTATTCATAAGAAACAAAAACCCACAGCCCACCCATTTCTTTCGATTGCAAACAATATCTTACCCCAAAACAAAACCTATCGCTTCTTCTCAGCATAAGCTTATCATTATGCAAATAACAAAGCTCCGCAACATACGGATATAATCACAGAAACTGCCTCAACGGCATCATTATCCTGCCAATATTGTCTGAAATCAAGAAATTACACCATGACATCACCTAACCAAAAGTCCAATTAAGTCTTATATTTCCTAAAAAATATTTTCTTAATGCTGACTCATTTTTTATATATGTGTTTGAAAGTATCATACGAAGTTATTTAATTTTTGTGCAAAAATAAATGCCACTTATGCCAAACCGCAGCATAAGCAGCAAAAATTTTTCGATGAATTATATGTTTTTAATCCATGTCAAGTGAGAAATTCAGACTGTACCCATACTGTATACACTATACAGCCTGTCTGTATAGGCATGAAAGCCGCCTCATACGGCCTACAGCCTCATTCCTCATAATAATATTTGCCGTTGCGCAGACAGTCGCAGAAGATTATCTTGTTGTCATTATATCCGCAGCGCTCCGTAATGTCGTCAACGCGGTTGTGGCCAACAATCTGCGTATATCCATGCAGCGGGTCGGTCAGTTCGCTTATGTCTGCCCAGAATATTCCTCCGATTTTGCCTATGCGTCCTCCCCTGGCATGCCCAAGGCGCAACATGGCGTTAAACTGGATTGACTCGGGATTATTCAACTGATGCGCTATAGGCTGAGTAAGGTCGCCCTTAAAGTCGTCTACAAACCAGCTGTGCTGTATGCCGGCATGCGTAAATATCCGGTTGCCCTGCTGATAGGCATACTGAAACAGCTCTATGTTGGCGTTGAACATAGCCTCGGCAAACCTCTCTATCTGAAAGTCGTAGCGCGAGCCGGGCAGAGCCCTGTCGCAGAAATAATGCAGGTCATGGTTGCCAAGAAGCAGCACCACGTCGTCCATGCGCCGCTTCTTAAGTTCTATGATGTCACGCAGGTTGTCCAGCTGTTGCCTGCGCGTAATGTATTCATACGGGTCGAGATAGTCACCCAGAAACACGATTGTGCAGTCTTCGTGCTCATCAACTATGCTTCTCCATTTTTCAAGACCGTGAACATCTCCTATGGCTACAATAGGTTTCATTTTTCTTCTTTGTTTAGCAATTACACACTCGACTTGTTTTCTTATTCCGTCTTTTATTCATTCTCAGTATATGTGCCACAACATTGCAGCATCACAATATCTCTCTTGCAATCCATGCACAGGCCTCGGCATCAGCAAGGGCATTGTGGTGCATCGTGAGGTCGTAGCCGCAAAGGGCAGCAACAGTATGCAGCTGATGATTCTCTGCACAGGGAAAAGCCCTGCGGGCAGCGGCAAGGGTATCGTAAAAGCAATAGTCGGGATAATCCATCTGATAAACCTTGAACGCGGCTTTAAGGCAGCCCTCGTCAAAGCCTTTGTTATGAGCCACCAGCGGCAGCCCCTCAATGAGCGGCTCCACTTGCTTCCACACCTCGCTGAACACCGGTGCCTCTTCGGTATCTTCGCGCGTCAGGCCATGCACTCTGCTGCACCAATAGGTGTAATAGTTTGGCTCGGGCTGTATAAGCGAGTAGAACGTGTCGGCAATCTCACCGTCACGCACAACCACCACGCCCACGCTGCACACCGAACTGCGCTCGCCGTTGGCCGTCTCAAAATCTATAGCCGCAAAATCTTTCATCTACACAATACTTGTTTCTGCCGCAAATTTAGCAAATTCTACACTTAAAACGTAAGCTATTTAGTTTTTTAACTCATACAGTTGTAAAGATTTATTTTCTTGTTTCCGGTTTAGCTGTTAATTCTATGCGTTATATCATCGCCCTGTCGTCATCATCCGCCGCCCCATATTCAGGCTCTGTCTCTGCCGCCATCATGCCGCAGTCGTCTTCCGGCAGAGAGTATCTCACGGTGCGGTCGCCAAGATATATATGGTTCAAGGTGTATTCGAGTGACGTCAGCGTCTGTTCACGCCTGTCTGTCTTCAGCTCACACTCCCACACCGTCATGCAGTGCCATCCCATGGCGGCCAGCTCCTGCTGCACCCTTTTGTCGCGCAGCCTGTTGCGGTTTATCTTGGCTGCCCAGAAATCAACGTTGCTCTTTGGCATCTTGAAATACTTGCACCCTTCATGTCCATGCCAGAAGCAGCCATTCACAAAAATGCACGTGCGATATTTGCGCAGCACTATGTCGGGATGTCCCGGCAGGCGAGGATGATTCAGCCTGTATCTGAATCCGCGTGAAAACAGATACTTCCTGACTATCATCTCCGGCTTTGTGTTTGCCGAATGTATGGCGGCCATGTTTTTGTGCCGCTGCTCCTTAGTACATCTGTCCATCCCCCGCCCCTTTTCGTCTACTGTGTGCTGCCGTTTTTGTCCGGCATAATGCCGTAAGCCTTTCAGCACGCCGTTATGACATGTACGGGTTTTCTGCCCTTACTTGTCTAACTGCAAAGATAATATTTTTTTATTCTTCATCAAAAACATCCGTACTTATTTTCTGACGGCAATAAAACAAAACTGCCACAAATGTTCTCATCCATATAAGTCTGCATAAAAAGCATCACAGAAATTAACGGCAAAAACTGAAAGGAAAATACATATTCTTCATTAAGAAACAATCAGAGAAAGAATCTCCATAAAGAAAACTATAAGCAAAACAATGCGTATATGTTTCAAATCATTAACCTATCGTTTACGGTCTAAAAACAGGCCACTTTTGATGCGGAAACGGCACAGTTTTTACCGGCAAACAAGCCGGTATTTATGGCTGTCAACTACAGTCAACATTCCAGCCTGTACATTTATGCCGCTGACACGTTTTTCTTATGCCGAGTTTAGGTTTACATTAAATCCAAATCGTTATAAGAATCCGGTCTGTATTTTTTACATTGAGCGGTTCTTCGTCATTTTTTTTGCAGACACTTTTATAATCTGCTAACGCCGAACTGCGTTTCATAATTAACTGCGCTGAAAAACGAAGTTCGACGTTAGTCAAGTCAATGTTTTACTACAAGAAATAGGAAGTAATCGGATTAAAAAATTAGCTGCGCTGACCTTCGGTTCTGATACTCAATTCCGGCAGATTGCAAATCAGCCGGCACAATACCAAACGTAGTGCTTGCGAATGGAAAACACATGCACTTGTTTTTCACTTTTAATTTTTAATTAGCTAGCGCTGAACTTCGTTTGCCCTTAGCGCCTTGCGCCAATAGAAACAACATAACGGGCTGAAAACATTAATGCACAAAATTGATAAAACTATGTACGGCATAATTACCGATTTCAGTTTAACACCTTGAATTGCTCATTCTCCTTTTTCGCCACATCCGAGAAGAAGGTTATGACATGCGGATAGAAGCGCTCAAAGTTGCCATATTTATGCTGTTTCTTCTCATATTTTCTCAGCAGACTCACCAGTTCAGGCATCCATCTGAAGTTGCGCTGAATCTGCTCCGACAACTCCTGTTTCACTTCTTCCGGTTTATAATCATTGTCCAACATATAACAGATTACGGCTGCGCGCACCAGCGATTCGTTTATCATTGTCTTCCAGTTGCCGTATGCCTGCTTCGCCATTGCCCATTTAGACAGCTCAAATATGCCTGTTGCCGCCTGTTCCATATCTTTCACATGGCTGGGATATCGTTTTTCATCAAGCAGATAATTTACGAAGGAATGGTTAAATTCATGCACAAGCGTAGGCAGATAATCCTTGCTGTACATTGGCCTGTCGTCCTTGTCAACATAATAGCCCACAACGGCAAACACTTCTTTCTTGTTGCCTCTTACGTGTCTGTTAACTCCATAGTTTCCACCGCCGTTACAAAAGCCAATAATCACAGAAAATATTTCCTGCGGCTCTTTACCATAAAAGGCAGAATACCAACTTGTGTCAAGATACTTTATCACATTCTCACGATAAGCCTCAAGTCCTTTTTCATACAGGGCTTTATGTGCATTGAAAAAGTCGTTGAACCTTGAGTCTTTATAAAAGTTGCCGAGCTGTGTCAAAAACTCCGTCTTGTCCACCTTGCCCCATCTCTTTTCAAGCGTCGGCACTTCTTCGTCTATCAGCGAGAACGTGCCGTTCTGATTATTAAGATGTATCGCCATCGACATCACGGCATCAAAAGATATGCCGTACTTGTTTCTGAGTTCTTTCATATACTGCACAGCCGGATGCTTCGTTTGACTCTTAAAATATTCATCCATGTCTTTTATATATTGCCCTGCCATGTCCATGTTATATTCAGGATATCCGGCCATACGTGCCAATATACTCATCAGTTCAACATTCTCATTCACCTCAGGCTCTATTGTCTGAGCCTTCGTGTCCAGCGCGTAAACGTAGAAAAGCAAAATACATAATATTGTTGTTCTCATAATTTTAGATAATTATTTATGCCGTTATCGTACCATTCATCATACATACCCCCTTTCAGGTGTTTTCAATAAATTTGTCAAGCCGCTTTCTGAACAGCTACAGATGACATTTCCACGTACAGTTATTTGTATTTACAGGCAAAAATAATTTAATATAACCATAACGGCAAGAAAATAGACTTTTATTGTAATTAATTTACTATTTTGTCAATAACATTCTCTGTAACTACAGATAAAGTATTCACACTTAAAAGATACCGGAAATAAAGAACGAATTAAGAAGCATGCCAACTTTAACAAGGTGATAAAAAATAAAATCAAACATAAAAACTATACCTTATGTGAACTAAAGTTATTCATTTTTTCAGAAACAAATCATAGTATTTAACACAAGAACTAGAATCATGATTAAATACTTTCATTTTGTCTTACAATTCATAATGCATCATTTTTTAATACGATCTTATTTAATTTCTAATTTGGCTACAAAATCATATATTTTATGTACATTTGCAGTCATCATAAAAAACATATTTTTATATGAATCTTATACGTCTCAGACAAATAAATTAAAATAACATGAAAAGATTTTACGTTAAATATATTTTTCTGATTGTATTACTTATATTACCTCTTTATGCTAAAGGACAAAAGTATAATTTTATGCCTATTGATAAAGAATTTGACTCCATTGCAAGTAAATTATGTCGCATGGATTTTGAAAACAATCGTGTTAAAATAGAAATAAAAGACCTTGACAAACTATATAAAATTGCTGAGGAAAAAGGGAACAAACAATTAAAAGCCCGAGCTTTATTTTGGAAAGCCAGGACTATACAGATGAATGCATCGGCCCAACAATGCATACCTTTATTAGAGCAAGCAAAAAAGCTTTGTTCAATCAACTATGACTACGACATGGCATGCATTAATTACCAATTGGCAGGAAACTATGAACGCTACGGAAGATATCTAGAAGCATATAACCTGCTAAAATCAACCATACCTGTTTTTCAAAAATACGAAGATCATTACTTTCTCGGTAATGTATATTTACTTTTTGTACAATTATATTTAGATATTAACGATCCTGAAAACGCCAAAAGCCCACTTATGCTTGCAGGCAAAGAATATGAAAAAGTAAAATTTCCTCTTAACAGAATATATTTTTTTCAAGCTTACTTTGCTGAAGGAGAAAAAAAGTTACAACTATATAAAAAATCTGTTGAAAGTGGCAAAAAAGACTGGGGTATGACATTTCAAGCATTAACGAATATAAGCATGCTTTTCCTCGAAAAGAACCAAATTGACAGCGCAGCTATATATGATAACCATGCATTAAGCATTTTGGAAAAGAATGCTTACGGAAATCTTATTTTTACCACGCTATATAATATTAACCACATAAAGGTTCTATATGCGCAAAAGAAATACTCAGAGGCCTTGACATTGCTTCATGAGCAAGAAAAAATTACAGAAATGTTAAAGGGAGAACAGTTTCTAACCGAAATATATGAAATGCTATGGAAGGTATCAGACAAACTTGGTAAAAAAGATGAAGCATACAAGTACCTTGAGAAATACATGAACGAATATAAAGCAAGAGAAACAGAGATACGAAATCAGGACCTGCCCAAGGCTAAGGCAAGAGAGGCAATCGCGCGAAGCAACGACAGAATAAACCTACTAGAAAAAGATGCCGAGCTAAACCGTACATTAATGTACGTTATGATTCTATCTATAATTATTTTAATACTTGTCGCCGTATCTGTATTTGTATATTTATACCAACGCTATAAAATAAGGAAGATAGAAAACCGAGAATTACGAAACAGCTTACAGCAAGAATCACTTATTTACAGTATAAACCGACAAAATTTTGAAAGAGACATAAAACAAAAAGACTGCGAAATAAGTTCATCAACATTACTTTTAGCAAACAAGAACGAAGTGTTACAACAGATAAGTGACATAACAAAACGATATTCAGAGCAAAACCTGATACCAACGGAGTATGTCAAGCAAATTAATAGTGTCATTGGCGACAGTCTTAAAAATGATGACGAATGGTCTCGTTTTAAGCTTCATTTTGACTCTGTTCATCCTGGATTCTTTGTAAAGTTGAAAGAGATAAGTGCAGAACTTACAGAAAACGATTTAAGATTATGTGCGTATGTCAGAATTGGCATAAGAGCAAAACAGATAGCCGGTATGTTGTCTGTAAGTCCAGACAGTGTTAACAGCAATCGCTACAGATTAAGAAAAAAACTCGGCTTACAGCACGGAGAAAGTCTTGATGATTTCATACGCAAGATATAACATCTTACTTACAATCCGGCACTATAATAAAAAAGGCACTATAAAATATTTTGCATAAATGGACAAATATTCTATAGTGCCTTACAACAAATACGTCTCAGTTATTCAAATATAACAATGGCATTATTATTTTAAGATTTTCTTACCCTTGTGAATATATATACCTTTACCTGGATAATTCACACGCATGCCATTAACATTATAATACGCATCATCTTCATTTGCGACGTTATCATCCCTTACTGTATAAATACCGGTTGTAAGTCCATCAATGGCTACCTTATCGGCGTTATCAATTATTCCATTCTTATTTATCAACAACACTATAAGCTCTGTGTTTTTCTTTTCAAGCACATTCTTTGGTATCTCAAAAGAGCATGAATATGAAAAATGGTCTCCTTCTTTTATTGTTTCCGGTATAACTCCAGATACACCATTATAATCAGGATATATTGTTCTTGCCACATCATTATACCACATCTGATCTGCAGGAATCGTTGACGGAAGGTTTTCAAATCCGCCCATCTCTCCCATTGCGTTATCTGCATAATAATTATTCTGCTCATATCCTGTCGGTTTTCCTTCCGGAACACCAATGTCTTCATTGGTACGATTTACGTTGTTTTCAACGAGAACGTATGCCAGACGATAATCAGCCTTATCTATGTCTGCAGCAAAATAAATGTCCGTATTTGCAATAATCTCATTTGTAGCCTCATCATACGAAGCATTAAGCTGTATACCGCAGTTATTTGTCGAATTATCCATAATCTGCTTATAATATGTTTCCATATCTCCCGGATCAATCGAATACATTGTATTTCGGTTATACACACAACGAGGATACCCAGAAAGATTACATCTTGAGAAAAGCAAGTCATGATAGTCTTCAACACCAAATGACATCGCATCTGTCCATGCTGCACTACTGCAGTGAATAGCGATGCCGATGAATGAGTCCGGATATTTTTCGTTCATCTCTTTCATTGCCACAATACCTCTTACACAATAACCACACCATGTTCCGGTAACCTCTTCTGACACAAGTTTTCTAGGATATGCAGACACACGCCCTTTTACGCCAGTGCTGTCTGTGCCGCTCTTTATCCATACTTCATATTCAGAAGTCTGATTACGCGAGATATTAAATTTCTTGTCTAGGACGAAATCTGTCTTTTTGCCGGGCTCCAGTGTTCCGTCAAACTCCTGTTCATAAGTTTCACCGTTAATTCTATATCCTACTTTATAGGACGTTATGCTTTTTTCCACTGTGGCAAAAACTTGTCCTGATACAGCCACATCACCATATTGCTGTATCACACGTCCAAGATTTGTCGTCAATCCGACATTAGACTCCACACCAACAAAGATATCATCGACATAAAGACAATTTTTATCCTGACTGTCGTTAACAAAAGCTATATATACAGTTTTTCCTGCATATGCCGAGAGATCTACAACATGTTCAGTCCAGCTGTAGCTTTCTTTTGAAACTTCAAACAAAGGCGCAGACTTGTCAAAGTCTTCAACTGCAGTTCCTTTTTCTGATATATATATTTTATATCCGTCACGATAATCCTTGTCACTAGCTCTCGAGCGCCATGAAAGCACTGTCTTTTCAGATTCTATTGCTATGGCTCCTGTCACCATCCAGTCGTCCGATTTACCTGCATTTTTATACCAAGACGTACTGCATGCCACCATATTGCCGTCATTACCCTCCTCGTATACAACCCATGGAACACCAACAGCAAATCCGAGGTTTTGCATATCCGTTGATGGTGTACGTCCGTCAACATCATGCAAAGTAAAAGCTGACGGCATGCCTTCATCAAACCCTGTACTAAAATAAGTAATCTGTGCCTTCGCACTGCCTGCAAGCAGTAAGACCGTACATGCAATAATAACATTCTTCTTCATGTTCATAATATTTAGGGTTAATATGTTGCTACTTTTCTAACAGAATTTCCTTTTTTAATGATATAAACACCGGGAACGTTCATATTTTCAACCTTTCTTCCATCGATGGTGAAAATACTTACAGGTGCATTGTCTAAACCATATTTATCATTATCGGGCATCGTTATAGCCGATGACTCGTCTGTATAAACAACCACTTCTTCAGAGAATGCCGATTCAGCATCACTGCTTACAGCTTTTACTGCAAATGCATAATATGATTTTTGCTCCAAATTCTTGAACGTATAATAAAGTTCTTTCACGCCATCAACTGTAACAGTGTCTGTATGCAGGAAGTCTGTATCTTCAACTTCACCCTCAATTACTTCAGGTTCGCCGCTTACCTCAACCACTTTGGCGTCAACAAACAATCCCTCGTCTTCACCTCTTACAATTGTTATAGAATCTATTGTGGCACGTCCTAAATTAGTGGCAAAAGTAACAGGTGTTTTTGAAATACCGTTGTTGAAACGGAACAAGTATGTACGGCATACGCTGTTTATTCTTGTCTTGCCGCTCATTCCATTTGCGCTGACGCTGAAAACAGGCGTTTCACCAGAAGCAGCTTTTACCGTTACTGCCACCGCGAAATTACCGTCATATCGTTTAAGATTCAACACAGGTGTGATGAGCATACCGCCTTCTGAAACATTTCCAATCTGACACCAGCCGCCTGCCTGATAAACCTTACTTCCTGTCCAACCTTTTTCAGTTACATAATCATCAATACTTTCACTTATATCTGTAGAATTTGCTGATTCAGAAGTTCCTGATGTCATCATGGAAAAACCTTCCTGCAAAGCGACCTTCTGTTCAGACTTATATCCCAACTTATAAAGGTTGACCACATAGCCGCTTGCATGTTCAACCATATCCCAAGATGCCGTAAAACTATCATTGCCATTTACATCTGCCTTGATATTTTTTGGCGTTTTAAGATGATTTGACATAAAATTGAATACAATAGTCCCATTATCGTCACTTATGTCTGTAATCCATTTATCTAAAGTTTCCCCCGTATATGGCTGTGCTGCCGGAGTTGAAATGTCCGTAAAACTGTTATTAGACGAAATAGGATACAAATCCTTTTCCTCAGTATTACCACCGGCAACCGCATTATACGCAAGATGATTATCTGCAGGAACTAAATGGAATCTCGGGTGTGATGTGTCGTCGTTAACGCTATTGTTATTCCATACATTTTCATTATAGTCAACATGCGTTATCATAAGTCCTCCTGACGGGATATATCTGTCCCAGCCTTGCTGCTGACGGTTCTCCATAAGATAGAATTCATTTTCATTGCTTGTCGTAAGTATATATGCAGAGTTTGTCTCTGCCAGATGCCCCATCGTAACATTGTCGGTAGGTTCAGTCAACTCTACAGGAGTCAGCCAGCCCAAAGTCATACGTTCAAATGCATTATATGACGGAGGCGTCTTGCCGTCATTATTATAAGGGCCATACTCCATTATATCATATGAACCAAGTTTATAATCCGTGGCATCTAATGTGTTATAATGATCCGCAAGCCCCAGCACATGGCTGAATTCATGACAAACTGTGCCTATACCTGACGACTGCACACCACTGTTGCCGAAAAGTTCAGACGAACAGGCATACGTGTCAACCGTCTTGCCATCTAGATTCAAATTTATGTTATATGCAGACAAAAGATATTTATGTGGCCAGATTGTATTAGAGCCGCCGCCGGCATGCTGTCCATAACCTGCATAAATAACATATACCATGTCCACCTTTCCGTCACCATCACCATCATATTGCGAAAAGTCTATTTCATATTCTGAGTCTGCCAACTGACATGCCTCTTTTATCATAAGACCTGCATTTTGATCAGTTGTCATAAAACTGTCACTACCATAATATGCCGTATTGTGCGATAGTTTTATAGGACCTACGATATCAAAATGTGGTACGAATACCCCACTTGACTGTGCAATGTAATAGTCTCTCGCAGAGCCTGTAGCTCCATTGTCGCTAAATCCGCTTTCATTGAGCATACGGTCATGAAAGTCTTTGTCAAGAGAAAAATCCTTATCTGCAAATTCTACCAAAAGTACAAGACAACGCCCCTCTCCTGTAGTAGGATAATTTCCCACTTTAAAACGAGAGTTGCTGCCATTCTGCTTCATTGCCTTATTTATTCTGTCAGGCCTTGATATATTATTCATCAATTCTGTTGCCTTTTTCAGCTTGCCTACATATCTTATTTCAGCGAGAGAGCGCATACTTGGATTATGCGCCAAAGGCGAGTCCTGAATTGTCAGCATATTTTTATCTGTCAAGCTTGCATACCTGTATCCTCCGTCTTCGTCCTGCTTGAGCAGATATCCGTCAGTGCTTATGCATTGATGCCAATGCTCATCACCATTTATATAAAAAGTGATGGTTGTTCCGTCTGGCTGCAAAGCATTTATCGCACCACGATATGCCGGCACTGCTTCCACTGTCATGACATAGATGAAAGCAAAGAATAAAAATTGCAATAATCTTTTCATAGTTCTATTTTTTTAACGTTTAACTGTTTGCAAAGTTACTAATTTAAGATGACTTCATGATAGCAAAATATCACAATTTTTCAGCTATAACGCTCAAAAGTATATAGATAAAAACTGACAGCGGCCATTTTTTATACATTTTGTTACAACAAACAATGTTTTTTATTTATCTTTGTATTGAAAAAATCAGTTAACTGATATAGTATTAATTTAAATTTTAAACACATGAAAAGCAAATTACATTATTATCTTGTGACATCGCTTTGCGTGTTATCCGGGGTCTTATGTCAGGCTTTTGCCTCTGACTTCAAGACCGCCTATGCATTGTCTGACAGAGAAGACTATGGTAAAGGTATCTACACATTCGAAATTGGAGACACCATCAAGAATGTAAGTCTGTTTCAAGCAATGACATACAACAAAGTCTGCGGTGGACAGATTGTTGACGACACCTATTATTATTTTGAGTATGAGCAGACTTATAGTGGAATTAAGGTGCACGGACTTTGGGCTTTCGACATGGAGAGCAAGACACAAAGGCAGATTGCTGACTACGGAGGCGTAGATAATGGGCAAGCTGTCAGCAACTTTTCGTATGATTATCAAAGTGGAACGATGTATGGCCTTAACAGTTTCAACGGCGGAGACGGTCTTGTTAAGGTTGACCTTGAAACCGGAGCAATAACAAATGTAGGAACATTCACTTATGATGTCATCAATTCTGCTGCGCAGGCATCTGACATGGAAGAGCACATGCACGTGATGGCAGCCACTTATGACGGAGAAATGTACGGAGTAAGCTACTGGGGTTCTTTATATAAGATTAATCAGCATACATGCGAATGCCAATATATAGGAACACTGGACTATAATCCAGGTGGTGCTTTCATGTACACAAGCGACTGTCTGTTTTATGATAATGACAGCGGAAAACTTTATCTTAGATTCAGCACTTATAATTGGTCTACATCATCATGGGTTTATGATGCTGTCATGATTGACACTAAGACAGCTCATGTAACTCCATTTGCTAAGTTTCAGGATTCTGCTCAAGCTGCACTTCAAGGCATATCCGTACCGTTTACAGTTGCAGAAGCCAGTGCTCCGGCAAAAGTGCAAAATCTTAGCATCACTAGAGGCCAAAATGGTGCGCTCACAGCAACACTTGAGTGGGACAACCCGTCAAAGACATATGGCAGAGGAGGCACACTTGAGGAGCTTAGCTATGTGCTTGTGCTGAGAGACGGTGTTAAAGTAGACTCTATAGTCAACCCGACAATAGGCGGCCATCAGACATGGACCGACAACAACATCACAGAACGCGGATACTACACATACAGAATTGTCCCCGGAAACAGCATTGGCCGTGGAGACAGAGCCAGCGTTGGCTCATATGTAGGAAAAGGAGATCCTCTGGGAGTTACCGACATCAAGCTTATTGCTGACGGCAACAATGGACAGCTGTCATGGACAGCGCCTACAGAGGGCAAGCTGAGCTCATATATCGACGTAAATACTCTGAATTATGATGTTATCAGATTTAAGAACAGCAGTCTTGAAGGCGAAAAGGTTGCAACAGCAATAAAAGAGACATCATTCACAGACGAGACTCTGACAGAAATGGGAAGATATACCTATGCCATAGTATCACATACAGACAATGCCACCGGCGACAGCGTAAGATCAGAAACAGTTATCCTCGGACCGGCATACACAAGCCCTATTACCTTTGAATTTAACAATCTCGACGAGTTCAAACTATGGACAACTATAGACGCTAACGGCAATTATGACACATGGAAATGGTCTGACGGCATGTACGGTTCTATAAAAGGAGCTATCTGCTCATATAATTATGACGAAATTGCAGCTGCCGACTGGCTGATATCACCGCGCGTAAAGCTTGAAGCAGGCAAGAGATATAAGGTTACATTCGATGCATTGCCCGGAAGCAATAAAGTAACGGAGACACTGGCCGTATCATTCGGACAGGGAACAGAAATAGCTTCACAAGACAGCATCAACCAGTTTGACATCGTGTCTGACCAAGTTGTAAGCCTGCGCGCAAATCTTCCTGAGATTAATGCTACAGGAGAATACAACGTAGGTTTCTTATACCGCACATATTACGCAAACTATAAGCTAAGCATCGGTAACATCCAAATTAGTGAAGACCACGAAGGATATGTTGAAGGTATAATAACCTGTAACGGCAAACCCGTAGCCGGAGCAACAGTCATCACTAATGGCGGAGAATTTAAATCTGTTACAGACAATGAAGGCAAATATCGTCTGGAATATCTCCCCGAAGGAAACTACAATATAGACGTACAGGCCTTAGGATATGAAAATGCATCAGCATCAGCATCAGTAACCGAACACAATGTTACTCAATGCGACATCGAAATGACCGCACGGCCTACATACAAGATCAGCGGTACTGTTGTAGATGTTGCAGGCGAACCGGTAGCAGGTGCAAAGGTTGTTCTGAGCGGATACGACAACAAAGAAACAGAAACAGCCACAGACGGAACATTCAGCTTTGCTGACGTATTCAAAGACGGTAACTACGCTGTAAGTATAACAAAGAATAAGCTTCTCGAGGGAACTAAGAACTTTGGAGTTGAAAGCGACACAGACCTTGGTACAATAACACTTCTTGACAACCAGAAGCCAGCCGGCAAGGTTACTGTCATTGAAGACGGAACCTCTGCTAATGTAACATGGAACGCTCCTGCCAACGACGCAGTATTGCAGCGCATTGACGACGGAACCCTGACCACATCAGTTGGAATTGGAACTGCAACAGAAAATTCGATGTTCGGTGTTGTAAAACGCGAACCTTCAAGCATACACGGAGTAGAATTCTTTGTTAACTCAGCTTCTAGTATGTACAGCGTACGTCTGAGCATCTTCGATCTTGACGAAAACGGAGAGCCAACCGACAAGTTGCTCTACCAGAACACCTATGTACAGGCTACAGACGGACAGTGGAACTCATACACACTGCCTGCTCCAGTAGACGCCCCCAACGGCTATTATCTGGCTATATCTAACTCTAATTACGTTGGCATGACTGTCGGCATTGACGGTGCCGGAGACAAAGAGAAGTATCCTTTCGTGGAAGGCGTAAACTGCTTCACTGCTGATTATACTACGGGAGAGTATCTTTATCTTGAAGGACAGGCTGACGAAAGATTCCACAACAACTTCCTCATTCGTCCTATAGCCGCTCCGTTCACAGTGCCTGAAGACTCTACAGAATTCAAGTCTGCTGCAAACAATACGAAACGTTTCGTATACAGAAACAGCGCTGACAACAACGCTACTTACGTTGAGCTTGAGTCAAGAGACTGTGATGTTCAGCCTAATCTTGATGAATCTCCAATGATGAAGACTCCGCAGAGCCGCATACGCTATAATGTCTACAGAATGAAGTCATCAGACATTGCCAACGAGGCAAACTGGAAGCTGCTTTCTGAAAATCAGCAGGCACGCAGTTATGAAGACAAAGACTGGCAAAGCATGGAACAAGGCGTTTACGCTTATGCGGTAAAAGCGGTATACACAGGTGGCGATCTTGCAACAGCGTCTGTTTCAGACACTATCGGAAATAAAATGAACACTGATATTACATTCCGTATAACTACAGATACTCCTGAAAATGAGGCTTACGGCGCACATGTCGTTATTTCAGACGGAATTCACCAGTACACAGGCACAGCCGATGATGCAGGAGTCGTTGTGATAGAGAATGTATGGAAGAGCATCTATGACATGAGCATCGTCCTCGACGGCTTCAACACGCATACTGATAAGATAAATGTAAGCACTGACGACTCTTACGAATTTGCATATAACATCACTGAAAATAGAGTTAAGCCTTACAACCTGATAATTGAGGAGGGTGCCAACGGCAATGAGCGCGTATTTATGTGGAATTATCCTAACGTGTTCTTTGATGACTTTGAAAGCCATGAAGACTTCGCAATAAACTCTCCGGGCGCTATCGGATGGCAGTATATCGACGGCGATGGTTGCGAGACTGGCGGACTCATGGGATATGAATGGCCGAGTATATTTGAGCCTATGGCATACATGGTTTTCAACCAGAGCGCTACTACGCCTTCATCTACAGATATATCTTATCTTGCACCATACAACGGAAGCAAATGCCAGACAGCATGGGCTTCTTATGGAGACTCTAATGACGACTGGATGATCACTCCTAAGCTCTACTTCAAGGAAGACTTCAAGTTCACATTCTATGCTGCAAGCGCAGACTATTCTTATCTTGAAAACTTTGAGGTTCTGTATTCAACAACCGACATGCAGCCGGAAAGCTTTGTAAAGGTACAGGAGGCAACTGAGGCACAGAGCTATTGGATGCAATATTCATATGACATACCAAAAGAAGCCAAATATGTGGCAATACGCTGCATATCAGACCAAAAACGCGTATTCCGCATTGACGATGTACGCTACGGACTCGCAGATGCATTGGCTGCACCAGCTTACATAAGCAGAAATACAGGTTATAAATCTCCGTCTCTGCGTTCTCCTTCTTTAGACGGTTTATATGAGGTTTACCTTGACGGCAATAAGGTTGCTCAACAAGATGCTACTACATACACGTTCACAAACCTTAGTGCAGGCAATCACACTGCAGGCGTGATAGCATCTTACACTTCAGGAAAGACAGAAATGAGCACTATCGACTTCTCTGTTGACGCTAGTGGCATTGTTTCTGTTGAGAATGGCGGCTTTAACATCTCTGCTGACGGACGCTCTATTACTGTTAACGGAGAATACGACTACATCGAAGTATTCTCAACAGGCGGAATGGCAGTCGCTGCCACCGAGGTTGCTCCAGGCAGTTACAGCCTTGGCAATGTTCCGGCAGGTGTTTACATCGTTAAAGTTTACATCGACGGTAATGTAAATACAATGAAGTTTGTCGTTAAATAACAATTTCACAAATAGTTTTCATAGGGGTTGTGCGCAAAATAGGCACAGCCCCTATTTTTCATCCAAATCGCTTATTATAATCCGGTCTGTATTTTGGCTTTACATTAAGCGGATTTTCGTAAGATTTTTCTTGATATAACGGGCTATGTCAAGAAAAAGCAAACAATAAGACGGGCTGAAAACATTAATGCACAAAATTGATAAAACTATGTGCGGTCTAATGACCAAATTACATTACATCTCTGTTACTGCTGTACAAAAGTTTCGTTTTCCGTTTTATTTCTTAAATTTATTACGCTATCTTTGCAGCATCATGAGATGCCGGTGCCGTCAGCATCACTGAAACAATGGCTCTTTTGCAACAGAGCCGCGAACGAAATAAGTCAGACAAAAGAATATACACTGAAACATGGGAAACATAAAAAAGACATTTCTCCACAAGACATTACGCATAGCAACATTATTTATTGGCGGAATAGCCATAGGCTTCGGGGTTGGTTTCGTCATAGGCAAAATCATCAAGCCTGCGCTTCATGCCGACATATCAGCCGCCGACGTGTTTCTCACGATACTCCTGGCAGCGATATTCTTCATCTTATCTTTCATCATACACATCGTCATCCACGAAGCAGGCCACATGCTTGCTGCCATGGCGCGCGGCTGGAAGTTTCTGTCGTTTATGATCATGGGCGTTGTCCTGAGCCGTCGCGACGGCCGTTTCCGCCTGTCACGCTTCAGTATGGCCGGAGCCGCAGGCCAGTGTCTTATGCTGCCGCCCGAAAACGGCGACACACCCTTCGGCATAGCCCTATATAATGCTGGCGGCGTGTTGGCCAACCTTATGCTCACGGTGATTGCATCTGTCATTATGTTCATGCCGTCGGCACATCATTCGCTCGTCACAACGGTCTTTCTGCTGTGCATCATCATCTCCGGACTGTATCTCATTGTCATGAACGGCATCCCGAACAAGCTGGCCGGACTGCCCAACGACGGTCTCAACATGCTCAATCTTCACAAAGACGAGTTTTCCACGATGGTGTTTCTGCGCTCCATGCGCCTCATCGGATATCTTATGCAAAACGACACATCACGGCTTGAGGCCATGACATACATGTGCGACGACCGCGACATCAACTTCAGCAACCCCATACACGTCATGGCACTTTCGTCCGACTTATCGTTAGCCATGCTGCACATGGACTTCGACAAGGCCAACGCCATCATGCAGCGCGCCGAGCCGCACATGAGCCGGATGGTTACTATCTACCGCAACGAACTGACCTTGGAACGCATTTACCTCACGCTGATACGTCCCCACTATCCCGAAGACATCAACAGGCTGCTGGACAAGTCAATCAGCAAATACCTGCAAGTGCAGTCTGTCTTCCGTCCTTCAGCCCTGCGCGTTCAATACGCCCTCGCCATGATACACGAGGCAGATAGCAGCAAGGCCGAAAAGATATACGAGAAGTTTCAGCGTGTAAGCCGTAAATATTACATTCAGGGCGAAGCAGAATACGAACAGCAGCTTGTTGATTTTGTCAGAAGCGGCAGATATCTGCAACAATTATCTTTCACGCGGATGATAGGTTAAAACCTGCTTTTATCAAAGATAAATGACCATAAGGTCATCACCTGACACCATCAATATGAAATGCTCCTCATCTTGCCCCAATTTACAGAAGTTTTACCATTCTTGTTCCAAAGACATTCCCTCACTGTTATGACCCTGCTTTCTGTATCTATGCATACCACCTGATATGAAAGCAGGCTTTCATCGTCTGCCGACAACTCTCCCTTCATCGGCGAGTCAACCCTGAACACAGGCAAGGATATGCTTCCCTCCGTGCCCTTCCAGTCATAGAATTCATTATAGTTGCAGTCTCCGTGGAAATATGCCTTTATCTGAGGATGAGACTTTAAAAAACTCTCCAGCCTGTTCCAGTTGCCAACAGGCCTCATGTCAATGGCATTTACGCTACACGTATCGCCCAACAGATTTTCAAATTTATCCTTACTGTTTATGTCATACGGAAAGTTAGGATTTGTAAAGTGTTTGGCATCAGCCTCAACCGGATCATGTGCGAAGAGTATTGTGGATGTTGCCGGGTCATCTTTAAATATGCTGTCTAACCAACTACGCATAAAGCCGTCCGGCCATATCCCCACAAAGGCAAACCGGAGATTGTCTTTTATAAAAGTGTAATGAACTTTATTGGCTGTATAATCAAAAGACGAAATTTTCTGACTGCCAAATTCCGGCATGTTATGATTGTATATTTCTATTGCACTTGTTTCATCCTTGGCAGGTGTAAGAGCCTTCGGATATCCTATAGCATTTGATATGTCATGATTACCGGGAACAAGATATATGGGACATCCGAGTGTTTCTATCCAGTCTTTTTCAAACTGCCTCCATGATCTGCATGCCTGCCACACCCCATCATGCATTCTGTTCGATATATCGCCCGTACACACAACAAAATCCGGCTCGCCAAACTTTGTTCCCTCACCTACTCCTCCATCTGAGGGCAAATCTGTTTTATTGAGCAGATAAAACGACTTCACCATCTCGCCAATGACCTTATAGGCATCAACCTTCTCTCCCCGAAACTGTCGTTTTATTCCGTAGTGAAGGTCAGAACAATAAATAAATCTTATCTCATGGCCGTTTGCGGCAAATGCACAGACAACACCTACGAGGCATACAAAATAAAATAATATTATGCGTCTAAGTTTCATAATAACTTTAACTATTTTCAAAATTCAACCTGTAACTGCAATCAAATTATAATTATGAATAAGTTCGTAATTTTATAATGCCAAAACTCTCTCTCTATTCTTCAGGCTCAGTTGCGCTGACTTATCATCAACCAATTACAAGGCCGTATAAACGAGCCGTCCATTGATCCGTTCCGACTTCATTACATAAATCTTGCTTACAGTCATGCTTTCGCTCTCCACGTCGATGTCAAGAGGCTTTTCCGACGGCTGGCGCACAAGGGTGATATGCGGACTGAACTTGCCCTTTGCATAGTCAATGCCGCGTTGGTCAAGATTGCGTCTCAGCTGTTGCGCTATAGCCTTCACCTTGTCCTCACCTTCTATGCCGAGCCACACCACCCTGCTTCTGCCGTTAAAGCATCCCATCTTGCCCGTTCTGATTAGAAACGGCTCAAACTTAACGGCATCAACAGCTGCCTTTATCTCCTCAACTCTTTCCGTTTCGCCGATAAATGCCAACGTAAGATGCAGGTTCTCCGGCTGCGTATAGTTGCCCCTTACTCCATATTCTTTCAGTCCGTCCTGCGCATCTAATATTGAAGACTTGAACGCTTCAGTAAATCGTATTGCGATAAATATTCTCATGTCATTATAATTTTATACATATGCCCCAGCAACGCATGATTGCCTTTAAATTGTAATCTTATCAGTTTTATCCACGTGCGAATACTTGCATTATAGGTAAAAGTAATTTAATATAACCATAACGGCAAGAAAAACAGGTACCTATTGGGATTATTAGTACAAACGGCTATTAGGAATAAAGCATCCTAATCTTTACACTTCTCGACAATGCTATTCATCCATTCTGCAAAGCGCGGGCATTTTTCTATTATGGCCTCTATTCCTACTTCCAGCGCAATAAGATTGCCTTCAAGCACCTTGTTGTAGTCAGGTTTTATTGCCAATAGCCGTTTAGACGGCGCACCTTCAGGAGAAGAGTTTATGTCCTCAGGATTGTCATAAGAAGAAATTATTGAGGCTGTTTTACTTGCATGCTCGTCTGAAAAATAAAATTCAAAACCTTTGTTGCTTGAAAACAAAAGAGCTTCGAACTCATGCAACTGTATGTAAGAAAAGAAACGCTAATCGCACACAGAGTCATCAACTGCATTTTCCAAGGCCTCAACACATTGTGTCTTATCATTAACAGCCGTACACTCTGCATAATTCGGCATATCATTAGGCAGTCTGAAGAAATCGATTAAAGTAGTAACAACAAAGTCTGTCTGCGATGACGCAAGCAGCATCTTTATAGTATTATACAGATGCAGATAGTTAACCATGCCTCCACGTCCGCTCCTGCTTGTGCGTATCAAAACGGGCGTGACGCTATATATTTCAGATTTCTGCAAATATGGAGCAATAAGACTGTTGACAAACTCTTGTTCTGTCTGCCCTTCCACAACGATATACAAACGTTTCACAGCTGCCCTCCTATCATGTTTTTCTCCCACAGGTCACTGATAGTGAGATTATAATCGTCCATCCATTTTTTCAATTCATCACCTGACAAATGACGGAACACCGACTGGCTGTCGGCACGGTCTACCACAATAATGTCGTCAACATCAAAGCAGTTGACAAGATTTGTCGACTGGGTAGACAAGATTATCTGACTCTTTACAGAAGCACTTTTCACCATCTCAGCCAACTTATTGATAGCAGCAGGATGCAGTCCGAGTTCTGGTTCGTCAATAATAATAACCTCAGGCTTTTTCGGCTGCAACAACAACGTTGCCAAAGCGATAAAACGCAGCGTGCCGTCTGAAAAGCTGTATCCGTCGAGATACATATCCGTGTCTCTTTCCTCCCATTCAAGACGTATCTTGTTATTATTGTTGGCGTCAGGGCGAAGCTTAAAGCCTTTAAAATAAGGCGCCACGGAACGCACGACACCCTCGATAAAGCGGAAAGCCTTTTCGTCGTTCTGCATCAGATAATACAGATAAGCTGCCAGGTTTGAGCCGTTATCACGCAGACATTCATTGTCGTTTATGTTGCAGTCACCACGCATAGGAGAAGTGAAGCTTGTATCGTGAAAATGATACACCATAAAACTTTTTAAATATGTCCTCAAATAGGCCGCTCTCCATTTAGTGTTATATGCCAACGAAGATTCTTCCACAGCAGAATCCCATAACGTTTTGTTCCACTGCGGATAATCTTTTATATTGCTTTGATAACAATTAAAATAGTCGCCGGTATTCTCAAGATAGCCTTTGTTCGACGGTGCCGGCTTTATCTCAAAAAAGAAAGCATTGGTATTATCAAAATCTATCAATCCTTCTATTGACGCGGATTTCTTTCTTCCATGATACAACAAATTATCTATACCACCCTTTGACAACGTATAGCTTCCAAACCTTTGTTCATAGATAGCCTTAATCAGTTCAAAGAATGAAATAAAGTTGCTTTTGCCCGCACCATTTGAACCAATGAGCACATTAAGTCTGTTCAAGGGCAGCGACAAGTCTCTTATCGACTTATAATTCTTTATCAAAACTTGCTCTATCATATTTTTATCTTAAATTCAAGATTTTCCGCAAGCCAATGCATGCTTAACTGCAAAGTTAGCATTATTTTTTTAAATCAAAACCATATATCAAGATTTTAGATTCTTACGTCTAGTCAAACCTTGACAATATTCTGAATTAATGGAGCATGATTACCCGTATTCATTTGTAATTTTACTTATTTTTCTTATCCAATTGTAGAATTTATGGCATTATACCTTTTTCCTTTGATATTCCTTTTTTCAAAAGAGCTTCTGCTTCATCCGAGTTCACAAAATTATTTTTCAGTACATCGGGATATTTCAGTGCAATTTTCAATTGTTCTATGCCTTTCTTTATAAGAAATTCGTTTGTTATTGATAACACTCCTTGGTAATAACAGAATATAGCTTTATCATCGGGATATATCTTTTTCCCTTCTTCCAATATCTTCCATGCCTTTTTATATTGCCCGAGTTTAGGTAAGACATTCAATGAGTACACTCTTCTCCAATACAGTGTTTCATGTTCTTGTTTCAATTTTTTATATCTGTCCAGACATCGTTGCAAGTAGTAATCTGCCTCCTTCCATAAGCCAAGTTTATTCATCAGATCTCCCATAACGCCTAATGCATTAGGATCAGAGTTTTCACTTTCCAAGGCATTCTCATAATAAACGCGTAATTTGTCTATTGATTCTTTTTCGTTTTTTTGAATGGCCGTCCACAAGAAAGCAGAAATGCATGAACCTGAAACTGGTAATTCTTGTTTATAAAGAGTTCTGTTATTTTCATTTATGCTTGTAAAAGTCTCCCATAAAGGACAGTCCGAACGTTCTATGGCAGCGTATATACTGTCTATATTGTAATATTTGTCATACAAGCTTGTCAAGGCTTGCATAATCCCTGCCGGAATTACAGACATATGGTCAGCTTTAATACTGTGAAGCTTAACGTCATATTTCATTTTCTGAAAGTTCTCATACAAATTCCGGCCAAAAGTCTGTCTTTCTTCAGTATCATCCATAGCTGTAATTATGCGGACACTCGGACTCTTTGTCTTGTACTTGGTTTCAAAGCCAGGCATCCGTTCCATCTTTTCAGGCGAGAATAGAATATATGACGTCATATTATCATTCCCTGCATCGATATAATAGTTCAGATAGCTTGCCGTATATGAATGGCCAACTAACGTATTAAAACCTGATGTTGGAATAATTCTGTCTATTTCCTTTGCCAAATCGGTATTAACATATTTATAAAACATTTCTCCACTTGAATCAAGACTGTTGCCGGACAAGTCGTATCCTACATCATTTCTATTTCCGGGAGTTGAATAGTCGATTGCAACAACTGCCGTTGGAGGAATATAGTCAAAGGTCTGTAAATAAACGGCTGTCGAAGCGATCACATCAAAGGTATAATCTGCATCCAGGACAAACAGCACATTATACTTTACATTTGGATAAGCCGAAGCAGGTAAAGCAATCCTGAAAGAACGTGTATCATTATAAGTTAATGACCTAAATGAATATTGTTTCACATCCATTATGTTCTGTGATATGGCGATATTACTGAGAATAACACACAAATATAAAAGTAGAAATATTTTTTTCATAACTCATATCTTAAAAAATTCATAACAGCCCATCAGCTGCGGTATAGATAATTATATTATTTTCTTCCCTACTTCAGTACATTAGAGAACCTTTAGATTCTTCATCCCAATCAAGTTGCAATAGGCCTTATTCTCCCTGGCGCTTTTTACTTTTTAAAGTCATTGTCTGCCAGAAAGAACACCCAAAAGCCGGAATCAATGCTTTTATATAAACAATAACCAACGATGACAAAGTTATAGATTTTTTCTGTATTGCGGATGCCTTTTGCAGAACTTTTTTTGACGCTCTAATAAGGAAACATACGCTGATTACATCAGCAGTCTGCCGTTATCGTTCCACTCACCATACATAACGCCATTTCGGGTGTTTTCTATAAATTTGTCAAGCCGTTTTCTGAACAGATTCGGCTGACGCTTCTTTATCTGGATGGTGTCAATGCGCACACGCTTATACAGCTCGGGCAGGCGGCAAAAATTCTGCCACACTACAGGGTCCGACTTCAATTCTTTCATTACATCATCGTCTATCACAAAGCCCTTGTCTGTCATATCAGGCAACACGGCTCTGCCGGCATCTGTCATCAGCCCGAGCCTTTCCATCCTGCGACATCTTTCCTTGTTCAGTTCCGACCAGTTGCTGCGCGGCTTTCTCGGGCACAGCCTCTGTGCCGTCACCCCGTCTGCCAGCTTCTTCGTCGTGCTGTCTATCCATCCGAAGCACATAGCCTCTTCTACAGCATCTATATACCAGAACGTGCCGTCGTCAACTGGTCTTCCACGTTTCACCACTACCCAACATTCCGGCTCCTTATCATGATTCTGCATCAACCATTCGCGCAGTTCATCACGAGAATTGACGTTCAGCAAATTATTTATTGTCAAGTATTGCATTTTCACTTATCTGAAATCAATTCTTAAATCTGCAATATCATCCAAAATATACAATATTAACTAAACTCATCCAAAACATTTATAATGCAAACACAGCAACACTACAAAGATTAATAACATCAAATACCTATATTCTTGTATATATGTCTTTATCTCGAAACTGTGATAGAATTCTACTAAAAAATTTGGGATATTTTCTTCGAAGTTTTATAAGCGCCTCTTTTTCTGTTAATCCCAAAGACATAGAATCATAAAATTCACGTTTAATTCGATCAGTAAAAAATTTTTCAACAATTAGAAGTTTTCCTTTTATCAATAAATTTTGCCTATTTACAACATTTTCATTCACAATGACAGGAGCAGGTATCTTGGTTGAACATCTAAATAATTGCATCGTAAGTTGCATATCACGCTGTTCTATTTTAGATGTTATCAATGCGAGAGTTTCTTCTATAAAACCATAGGCGAACTTATTTGAACCAAAGATATTCAACAAAAAATAGAGTCCATCGATATCAAAAATTTTACTACTATAACCATTATTATAATAAAGTATAGGCATCAATTTTGGTAAATTATCATCATCACAAATGATCTGTGCCACCATTGGAAAATCGGTCAGCTTTACATCCTCTGTCTTCAAAGCATTTATAATAACAAGTATTAGACGTCTATCAACTCTAAGTACAGCCAAATCCCCTATAGACATTTTTTTAAAACTGGCAATAGAATGTAATTGGCGTATAGACAAATCTACACAATTAACTGAAAGAAAATAGAAATTCATTCGTGTATAAAACTAAGCAGTTTCTCTTCAGATGCACCCAAGAAATAATCTTCGATAAAATCCCATCGTTGTTTATCTGTCATATCTGTCATAAAAAAGTAAGAAAAAATACGTTCTGACAAACGAAATTTTTCATAAATATCAGCTAGCATTTTATTGTGATAATTTCCATTTCTTACAAGAGAATTCAAATAAGCAGGATTATTGATACGCACAAAGACCTGAGGATCTGTACCTCCGACCTTTTGTGTAGATGCAATATTAAGGCAATTCAATAACTCAGCCAAAAATACTTTAGCATCATTTTTTTTACAATATACCTGATTCATCTGCTTTGTCACAGTTTTATCAAATACAACAAATATTTGATCTTTGACAGCTTCATATCCTTGTCTAAGAAGTGATATTTGGTTATCTTCTTCAATATCTTTCACTTTAATCTGACAATAAGCAACTCTTTCATGACACTCTAACGAAGGAGCAAAAGCAAGAATAAATGATCGTAAAAATTCTTCTTTCTGCACAGAAGAATAATCAGCAAGCTCTTTCCTTATTTCTTTATATTTTATATGTCTAGCTTCTCCTGCTTTGGGATTTGCAAGTCGGTCTAGTATACGAAAAGATCGTACAAAGAATCTCTCTAACTGCATCCTTGCCAATTTCACATCTAAACCATTATTTAAAGAGATATCTACTCGTACAATTGGTGTCACATGAAATTCTTTAAAAATTCGTTGGCACATTAGATTTCGTTTAAATTGTGGGAAACTCACACTACTTTGTTTATCTGTCCAAAATTTTTCTGCATGTAAAATAAAACGTCCTGTTCCTACACCCAATGGAGTAAGATATCTTGAATAAATATTATAAAAGCGATGTGATTCTTCACTAGGTAATTCTATATATGTATCAACGAACAAGTTTTTTGCCCTAACAATAATAGCACGAAACTGCAAAGATCTCATCAAATCATGAGAAATAAGTAATAAACAACTTTTAAAACGTTGATCTAATTGGTCACCAGAATTTGGGAAAATATATTCAAAGTCCGCAGGCGAAACCATCATGTTTCGTTTTTCACCTCGCAAACGATACAACTCCATAAGTTTCTTTAACACAGCTTTTATTTGATAATGCTTAATTGTTGAAAGGCCATGAAGCTGTCTTGTATACCTAAAATCTTGTTCATTAAAATCAATTTTAGCTATTCCTGTTAATCGTTCATCCCTTGCTAATCGTCCTATTTCCTGAATATAATCCGGCAAACTACCCGAAGGTGCATGATGATACACTTCTGTAATATCAGAAACGTCAATACCCATACCAAAAGCTTTTGATGCACAAATTATTGGGCAAGTGCCATCTCTAAAGAAAGCAGAGTTAGTTTGTTTTTCTATTGTGGTAAGTCTAGAATGGAACAGCGTAATTTTATTACGATACGGCTGCAATTCTGGCATATCTAAGATATTGTCTATATGTTTCACATAAGGAAAATAGAATATACTTTTTCTGTTTTCTTTAATCGCATCAATAATTCCATTTACAGTTCTATTCCTTCTCTGTTTTTCATAATCAGTAACCCTATTGGGATGAGATATTTCAAAAATAATATTATTTCTTCTTACGACACCAATATATTTGATACATGGATCCATATTAAGAGAATCTATTGTTTCAAACACCATATCATTTCGTCTAGAGGGATCCCAAACAGCAGTTGCTGTCAAAGCAAAAATAGGAAACTTATAATTCAAATATTTCTCTGTTGAATGTAAATAATCTCCCAAAAACCAATAATCCACTCTAAAATCTCTTCCCCATGTTGTTACCGTGTGTGCCTCATCAATAACAACAAGCCCAATTCTTCTGTCACCAATTATACTATTAAGAGAGTGTGAAAGCATTAATTCTGGCGACATATACAAAATATTAATATCTCCATTTTGAGTTTTTCTCAAAATATCTGCTGTTTCATCTGCTGTTTTATTTCCATTGAGAGAAGCGACTTTACGATATTTAGACTGCAAATTGCAAACCTGATCATCCATTAAAGCCACTAATGGTGAAATTACAATAGTTAATAGTTTATATTTCTCTGCCAAATATATTGCTGATAATTGAAATAATATCGACTTACCGGCTCCTGTAGGTGATGTTAATAGTACATTCCTGTATGAATCACCCTTCAACGCATTTTCCACTTCAGAAATAACAGTTTCAATAATATCTCCTTGAGAAATAGATGTAACACTCCTGTTTACAGCCAAATCTTTATAAATTTTCAACATGCGAAAAGAATTATATCCCCAAATATCTCTTAATATAGAAAATAATTCTTCTCTAGCAGTTTTTGTCTTTTCCGAAATAGATTGCCAATATAATTCAATATCTTTATTACTCTGCCTTAATGCTGATAACACTACCCCATAAACATTATTAAGTGTATCATTTTTTGGCAACACATAAATATTATTTTCAAGTGGTTCATCATAATATAACGATTCCATAAATTTTTGCAATGAACCACTATCATAGGACAAAATTGGCAAAATAGTGTTTTCCGGTTGATTTTTTATAGTGGATATAGAGTCAGGAACAATAAGATTTATTCTACTTATATTCTTAGACAGAGATAAATCCGGTTCTATATAACAAATCTTTTGTTTATTTCCTATGTGAACACAATACGAATAATAGTTACAATATATTTCATTTTCTCCTAATTGCTGAAATGAACTCAATTCAAAATCAGGTATGTCACATGTTGTCGGGTTATCGTACATATCCAATAGATTATTCCTCAACAAGCAAAAATGTTTTCCTAAGATATCGAAATTTGAAAATGATGATGATAAAGCAATCATAGACTCCATTGTCATCAAACGAGAAGACTGCATAGACATAATCTCCAACATAATCCCTGCAGGATTAATTTTTTCAAGATCAATTAATCCATCTTCATTCAAAATATTCTTATCTAGCATCACATCCTTTAGCAGGCAAAGGATAGATGAGTCAAAACCTTCCAAAACAACTATACACAATTGATCGGAAAGGTGTTTTTTTATTATTGAAATAATCTGTTGTTTGTTCACAATATTTATCTTATTTAAAATAATAATCAATTAAACTATAATCACAATGAACACCTCGTCTTTTAATTTCATCATATGTTCCAAATGACTTACTACAAGATAATATCGTTTTTTGTGATTCTTCTGCAATTATACTTAACATGGAAAACATGGCAGCACTCAACTCCAAAATAAACTTAATAAGATTATCATCAACAGACTGATCATTCCAAAGTTTAAGCAGGTCAAACTCTTTACCTCTGTTATTTAACATATAAGCCAATGTATAAGCAGTTAACGGGGCACGTGCATTACTCTTGTTTTTTATATCTGGCATATTATATATAAAATTCCACAAAATAAGTAATCCTACAGTTTTTTTATAATACTCTTCATCTGGTTGAATATTCTTCTCAACTACGTATTTCAAAAATATATCATAGTTCGTTCCTTCACCTTTCACAACATCATAAGGTGTATCTTGATAACATTTCCAAACTTTAGCTAATAGTTCTTTTCTGAAAAAGCGCTCCTTTTTATCATACATCGACTTGAACAATTGCTGTTCTTCTCTAGAATTTTTACGAGAAAGTTCTTGATCGTATTGTCCACGCAATCTTTCATAATACCAATATGTTCCATTTTGCGTATGTATTCTTCTACTCAAATCCTGCATCGCCATATTATAAGGATTACTTGCTGAAAAATCTGCATATTTAACCTTACTTTGGGAATTCGAATATTTTGTAATATTAGCAGCAATTTCCTTTGTTCTATTTTCATCTTCATTTATCACAATGATTTTTACAGGAACATAAACACCAAGCAGTGAAATTGGTTCACCATCATTAGAACATTTTGCATTAAACAATGCCGCCGTTGTCTGTCCTCCATTCACAATCTGAAAATCTCTAATAGCAGAAATTACTCCTGTGCTAATACAATCATTTCTCGAATCATCTATATCAACTTTCACACCATCTCCTTCATTTTTAGTTTCAACATCATTTGCCAATGCTACAATTCCATTATTATACGCTAAGAACATATAATTTTCTTTTCGTAATGTTTTTTGGATACCAATATTAGCATTATTCTTCTCGCTCCCCTTGAAGCCTAAAAAATAACGAACATTATTTAATAATAAATTTGTATTATACTCTTGATACAAACTTTTAAGCAACTTACCAGGAAACATCGTCATAAAGCACTTATAACCTACTTGCTGTGCTTGCATTTCTATATATGGAATTTCATATTTATATTCATCAGTTTCCGTACCAAATACAATATCTATATTTTGATGGTCCGATTCTGTATTAAATAACTGATACAATTTTGAAATATCATATACTTCCGTTTGTATTGCTCGCCCTATTATTCTTTTCTTTTTTATATTAGTCCCCTTAATAAACGAATTTGAAATAATCAATAGACGAACGGTTACTAAATTATTTGTCGATCGCGAACTCGGTCTGCCTGGTCTTCTGATCAAATTTCTTGTATAAAGTAACTCTGAAAGTTCAAACAATGCACTATCTTGGGTTATTCTTTCTGCAACATTTCCATTAAGACATTGTTGGTAATAACCCTGAAGTCTATTTGCTGCACTTTGAAAATCAACATCTATAACATTCACAATACCATCACATATGTGATCATTATATAATGAATATATCAACGTAAGAACTTCACCATTTCCACTTATCGCATAACCATAAATCTCACCTAATACGCTTCCATTATTACTTCTAACAATATCATAAGCATTGGTGTAGTTTTCTATACCAAGTTGTTCTTTCAGCCTTTCAACGATACTATTCGTAAAAGCACGTGAGCGTGAATTATTGTTCTCCGATAAATAAAACAAGGCCTCTTCATCTAGTCCTTTTGCAAATTCTTTTATATCCATACAACTTTAAATATCTTTTATCCAAACTATATGTACAACTCGTAATTTGAGTATACACATTACGCAAGCTATTAAATACGGATTTTTAAAGAAATTACAAAATTGAAATGTAAAAGTTCTTTCATCATCCATATTTTTATACTATTGGCAAAGTTAATTATTTTATTTTAAATAACCTACTTAATAATAAATAAATCCTCACATAAAATAGGAGAGATTATAACTTGTGAATTAAACATTAATGACAATAATATGATAAGATAAATACTTAATCATTATCCATTGGAATCCATCCTTTCAAGTAAACTTTATTATTTACTTCAAAAGAATTACTCAAACAACAACAAAGTTATGTAAACTACATCGCAAAATAAATTAAATGTCAAAATAAATAATATTTCAACAAAAATATTCCCCACAAAAACCTATGACTTACGCATAAAAAAACCTATGACTTTTGATGCAAAAGTGGCCGAGTTGCGAGGCAAGACCCAGCCATTAACAGTTTAGAAGTAAAAGCGTTGGATTTGCCAAACAAGCAGCCGTATATAAAGAAATAATCTTTCCGTTCCTATGGTATTTGCTATGGATGGCATAAACTCTTTAGAGATACTGACACCCAATAATTTCGTTACATTCAAATCCCGATTTCTTACATCCACTTCATGGATATAATCGCCCAAGCGTTTGTAGTTTGTCTTACTCATAATTGTTCTTGTTAATCAAGTTTACAACTACTTTCACCATTACGTCCTTTTCTTCCGTGCTGCTCTCGGCTATCATGAGCGTAAGGGCAACAAGAGTGTTGTCGGCAATGCGCTTCGTGCCGTCAGGATTATAGAGAATGCCGTTACCTGCCATAAACCATAAGAAGAGAGTTGCAGCTATACTCTGCCCAATAAGGTAACAAGCTGCTTCAGCTCCGTATAGCGTTGTTCTGTCAGAGCCTTATTGACGGCATATCCTTTAATTAAATATTCTTTCAGCACCTTGTTTGCCCATCGGCGAAAGTCCACACCTTTTTTTTATTTGACCCGATAACCGACAGAAATGATGACATCAAGGTTATAGAAACGTACATCATGTGTCTGGCTTTTACCTTTTATCGCACCATGTTCTGTGGTTGTCGCAAAATTTGCGACAACCACTTCGCCTGCAAGTTCTTCTTTTATGGCATTGGCTATATGCTTACGGATTGTTTTTGAATCGCGCCCAAACAGTTCGGCTATCTGATAAGCATTAAGCCATACCGTCTCTTGGTCTATTCTGACCTCAAGCTGTGTTTCTCCGTCTTCTGAACGATAGATTATTATTTTGTCATTCAAGTCCATAGCCCAACTCTTTAAACAGGTTCAACAAATCCTTTCTGCTTTCCTCCTCCCGTATTAGCTAACACTGAACTTCGTTTGTGAATAGCGCCTTGCGCCAATAGAACCAAAAGGCGGGCTGAAAGCATGAATAAATAAAATTGATAAAGCTATGTGCGGCCTGAAGCCGATTGGGGATTATACCGTTTCATGACAAAACTTATCAAAAACGACAATAACAACAAATACTTTCCTGTACTTTATATCCACCTTATTATATCCCCAAAACAAACCTATGACTTACGCATAAAAAACCTATGACTTTTGATGCAAAAGTGGCCGAGTTACGAGGCATAACTCAGCCGTTAACAGTTTAGAAGTAAATACATCGGATTTACTTAACAAACAACCACATACAAAGATGCAATCTTTCAATTTAAAACATAAAACAATATAAATGCTTACGATTTTTCGAGGCTATTTTTATAACGCAAATGTATGGACGTGAAAAGGCGACCGGATTGGGGAGCTGACAAATATTAATCGGGCGATTGGGGATAAGTCATGTCAATGTTACGGACTACGGGGCGGCTATGGTTTATGGTATTGCGATTGATAAAAAAGTCATAAATAATGTTACGCAAAACGTGATGTAATAAAGCAAATTGACTGAAAAACGTCATTTTAAAAGGCAAGGACGAAAAATAATGGCTCCGTTGGCAAATTTTTATTTTGTAGTTATGCCAATTTGCATTATCTTTGCAATAAGATAAGCGGCATCTCGGCATAACATTCAAGCAAGCTTAATGATTCTGCTCTCGATTTGCATTATCTTTGCATAAGATAAGCTGCATCTAGGCATAACATTCAAGCAAGCTTGATGATTCTGCTCGCGGTTTGCATTATCTTTGCATAAGATAAGCGGCATCTAGGCATTACATACAAGCGAGACTTGATGATTCTGCTCGCGGTTTGCATTATCTTTGCAATAAGATAAGCGGCAGACAGGACTGACCGGGGAGACAGGACGCACGGGCACTACTGAGAGTTGCTTTATCAGAAGAAGAAGACAACAACGTTGAAGGCTCCATGACGACACCAGCCGGAGGGAGACAAGACATATATAGCACGCATAAACAAAAGACATTCAGGACATGAACAAAAGCGACAGCATAGTCATTATACCTACGTATAACGAGAAAGAGAACATCGAGAAGATTATAAGGGCGGTGTTCTCGCTTGAAAAATGTTTTAATATTCTCGTGATAGACGACGGCTCGCCCGACGGCACCGCGGCTATAGTTCACCGACTGATGGAGAGCGAGTTTGCCGACCGTCTGTTTATCATTGAGCGCAGCGGCAAACTGGGCCTCGGCACGGCATACATAACGGGCTTTAAATGGGCCCTGGAGCACGGATATGACTATATATTCGAGATGGACGCCGACTTCAGTCACGACCCCAACGACCTGCCGCGCCTCTATTCGGCATGCCACGACGAGGGCTACGACGTTGCCATAGGCTCGCGCTACGTGAGCGGAGTGAACGTGGTGAACTGGCCTATAGGACGCGTGCTGATGAGCTATTTTGCATCTAAGTATGTGCGCATGGTGACGGGCTTCAAGGTGCACGACACCACTGCGGGATTTAAGTGCTACAAGCGCCGCGTGCTCGAGACCATAGAGCTGGACAAGATACGCTTCAAGGGCTACGGCTTCCAGATAGAGATGAAGTTTACGGCATACAAGATAGGCTTCAAGATTAAGGAAGTGCCCGTGATATTCGTCAACAGACGTGAAGGCGTATCGAAGATGAGCGGCGGCATATTCGGCGAAGCTTTCTTCGGTGTGATGCGTCTGCGCTGGGACGGATGGACACGCAAGTATCCTAAGATTAAAGACTGACAGAAGAAAGGGACATGCAGCAGGGCCGCAGCCCTGCTGCAACACCATAACCGCAACAACGCTGCTGCGCAAAAACGGTCTGCAAGGACGCAAGGCGATACAGACATAAAGCGCAAGCCGCGCAATATCAGAAGACGAGCGAGGGGAAAGAGCGCCCCGGCTTACCAGACACGACAACGCTCACCGAGGCAGACAAGGCTGCCACAGATGCAGCAGGCATCACAGACAGGTTAACCGCAAATATTATTCTAACGAAAAAACGATAAAAACAACTAACAATGAGATACATCTACCGAATATATCAAATATGCATCGCGCTGCCGATAATACTCGTGCTCACCATACTTACGTCGCTCACCACGAGCGTGGGCTGCGTGCTTGGCAACGGTCACTTCTGGGGCTACTATCCGCCTAAGCTGTGGGCAGCAGCCATACTTAAGGTGCTGTTTCTGCCGGTAAAGGTTGTGGGACGCGAGAACCTGAAGCACAACGAGTCGTATGTGTTTGTGAGCAACCATCAGGGCTCGTTCGACATATTTCTGATATTCGGTCATCTGGGACGCAACTTCAAATGGATGATGAAGCACCAGCTGCGCAAGATTCCTCTCGTTGGCTTTGCCTGCGAGATGTCTCACCAGATATTTGTAGACAAGCGCGGCCCGAGCAAGGTAAAGGAGACATACGACAAGGCACGCCACACGCTGAAAGACGGAATGAGCGTGGTGGTGTTCCCCGAAGGCTCGCGCACGTTTACAGGGCATATGGGTACGTTTAAGCGTGGCGCCTTCATGCTTGCCGACGAGCTTCAGCTGCCCGTAGTGCCGCTGACCATCAACGGCTCTTTCGACGTGCTGCCAAGGACAAACAAATGGTTCTGGGTGAAATGGCATCCGCTGACACTGACTATACATAAGCCGATATACCCCGAAGGACAGGGTGCCGAAGACATAAGCAAGCGCATGGACATAAGCTATAAGGAGATTATGGCCGGCCTGACTCCGAAATATCAGGGGTATGTGAAGAATCCGAATCAGTAGATTCGTTTTAAGTAGTTAAGGTAGTTAGAGGAGTTAAGGACTTAAGGAGAAGTTCCTTGAGCATAGCGAAAAAAGACAATAGTCTTGTGGATTCGAGTCGGAAGTTAAAGTAGTTAGAGAAGTTAAAGTAGTTAAAGTCATATGCTAACGTAGTGCGTGTTTAAATGAAGAACGAATAGTGAAGAGTGAAAAATCCAAATGTTAGCGTAGTACGTACGATAATAACCAACAAGGCTATTATACCGGCTAAAGGTTGATGCTAACTTATAGCCCGAAGGGCTACACTTCAGTAACCGTGGGTGATACACCCACGGCCTGTAACAAAACAAACTATGAGCACCCGAAGTGGTGCTATATCGGAGCAAATAACGGACACAAAAGCAAACAAGTAAGTAACATAAAAACAAGAATAGCACCACTTCGGGTGCTCGCATTACCAGGACTTTAATCCGTGGGTAATGACCCACGGTTACCAAAGTTAAGCCCTTCGGGCTACCGGCAAATTAAGCCGCAAAAGCGCAATGAAAAGTTAAAAATGAAAAACTCTTGTGGATTCGAGTCGGAAGTTAAAGTAGTTAGAGAAGTTATCGCCAACGGAGTTGGTTAGGAGCATATTTAAGTGAAGAACTAAAAGTGAAGAGTGAAAAATCCAATTGCAAACGTATTGCTTACAAGTAGAAACCACAATACATTTGGATTTTTCGTTTTTCATTTTTAACTTTTCACTTTCGTAAGACGCACTACGTTGCTATTGTGCCGGCTGATCTGTGCTTTCGAGGCGGGAGTTAAAGTAGTTATCGCTCACTTAGGTGAGCTGGTAGTTAGAGTCAAATGCCTTGTTGATTCTTATCATAACTTCATAATCACTACGTTTGGTAATGTGCCGGAGGATCTGCGCTCCGCCGGAATATAATATAAGGATCTGAGATCCGCTAAAAATACCGCTGCCTTATGAAGTGAGTAATGAAAAATTTAATGCTATGTTTGCATTAAAAGTATGAGGTGATGCTAAATAGGAAGTAATCGGATTAAATAAATCCTGATATTCATTTCCGGCAGATTGCAAATCAGCCGGCACATTAGTCTTGTTGCTACATAACCGGCGGCACGGGGGTATGTGAAGAATCCGAATCAGTAGATTCGTTTTAAGTAGTTAAAGTAGTTAGAGGAGTTATCGCCAACGGAGTTGGCTAGGAGTTAAAGTCATATGCTAACGTAGTGCGTATTTAAGTGAAGAACTAAGAGTGAAGAGTGAAAAATCCAATTGCAAACGTAGTGCTTACAAGTAGAAACCACAATACATTTGGATTTTTCGTTTTTCATTTAAATTAGCGGTATTTTAAGCGGATCAGGAGATCCTTATATTCGATTCCGGCGGAGCGCAGATCCGCCGGCACAATAGCAACGTAGTGCGAATCAACAAAGCATTTGACTCTAACTACTAGCCAACTCCGTTGGCGATAACTACTCTAACTCCTTTAACTCCAAATGACAATACCCAACAATGCAATTGGATTGACTAAAGTCGAACTTTGTTTTTTCACTTTTAATTTTTCATTTTTATTTGCACTTTTGCGCCAGCTCTTCACTTAAGCCCCCTTCCTGTGCAGCGTAATAACCGATATCTCGTGGCTTGCTCCGAAGCGGAAGGGGATGAAGCCGCCGGTGCCTACAGACACGTTGATGGCACGGTTGCCTTCATGATACAGACCGCCCCACTCTCTATACATCAGTCTGGCCGGCGACATGCCGAAGACGCTGAACTGCATGGCGTGAGTGTGACCGCTCAAAGTAAGCTGCGCCTTGCTGCCTGGCAGGATTTCCTTGCGCCACAGACGCGGATCGTGAGCAAGCATAAGCACAAAGCTTGAACTGTCTACTCCGGCCATCGCCTTCTTAAGGTCTGTGCGCTTAGGCTCACCGCCACGGCCGTCGTTCTCAACGCCTGCAACAATTATCGAGTCGTTGCCGCGCTTAACGGTCTTGTTCTCGTTGAGCAATAGCGTCCAGCCAAATTCACGCTCACGACTGATAATCTCACGCTCATTGGCCACCTTAACAACGTCGTCGGCCTTGATATAGTCAGAATAGTCGTGATTGCCGAGAACAGAATAAACACCGTCTTTGGCGCTAAGGCTGCTCAGAAGCGGAATAAACTCGTAAAGTTCCTCGGGCGACATGTTCTGCAAATCGCCCGTAAACACTATCATGTCGGCCTTCTGAGCGTTGATGCTGTCGACAATACGCTCAAACACCTTCTTGTCCTTTCCGCGGTAAGTGCCGAGATGGGCATCGCTAAACTGCACTATGCGATAGCCGTCGAAGGCCTGAGGCAGGTCGGCAGAATAAAAGTCTTCATGGCGTATGTCGAGCTTCCGGAAGCCTATGGTGCTGCCGTAGACCACGATATATATCTGACCTATGGCCAGCAGCAGTCCGACAAGGTTGCCCCAGTTGTTCTTTGTGTGATGATAGCGGCAATGTCCCCAGCCGAGCAACGAGCATACGGCAAAAATAAACTTGGGGATGGCCAGCACACCGAAAAGAAACAGATAGACGTTGAGCAACTCGATGCGCTCAGGCGCAAAATCGCGCGAGAACGTAAGCACCAGCGTATAGACAAAGAGAATGATACCCGGAGTCCACCACAACAGGCGCTGCCACCACAAATACCTGGTCTTACGGCGCAGCAGTCTTCTGTCGATGTAGATGTCAGACAGGATTATCATCAACACCAAAAGCACGAATATCCTTGCAATCATTTTTTCAGAAGATTAATTTTTAACTAAACATCAACTACAGCCCATTATCTGAAGGCTATCTCCTCACCACGGCAAGAGTCGAGGAAACGTCCGTCGTCGTAGACATGCACGCCGTTGCAGAACGTGTGAACCACGCGCCAGTTGAACGTATGTCCCTCCATAGGGCTCCATCCGCACTTGCTCTGTATGACGTCTTTCGTAACCGTCCACGGACTGCCGGGGCGCACAACAACGACATCGCCCTTATAGCCCTTGCGGAGAAAACCGCGCCCTCGCACATCAAAAAGGCGTGCGGGATTGTGGCACATAAGCTCTACGAGCCGTTCTATAGACAGCACATTGCTGTCGACAAGCTCGAGCATGGACACGAGCGAGAACTGTATCATGGGCATGCCTGAGGCCGCACGGGCGCATCCGCCATGCTTGTCGGCCCACTGATGGGGGGCATGGTCGGTGCCTATTACTGATATGCGGCCGTCGGAGAGCGCACGCCTCAGAGCGTCGCGGTCGGCAAGTGTCTTTACAGCCGGGTTGCACTTTATCCTTGTGCCAAGCGTGGCATAGTCGGCATCAGAGAAAAACAGATGGGCAACCACAGCCTCAGCCGTTATATCAGGCATGGCATCGTGCCACGGCTCAAACAGCTGCAGCTCGCGAGCCGTTGTAAGATGAGCCACATGAAGACGCGCGCCATGCTTGCGCGCCATGCTTACGGCAAGCTCTGTAGACTTATAGCAAGCCTCCTCGCTGCGTATCTGCGGATGCAGAGCCACATCGGGATCGTCGCCGTGAGCGGCCTTTGCAGCAGCCATGTTGGCATTGATTATGCCGGTGTCCTCACAATGTGTCATGACGGGGACACGGGCTTCGCTGAATATACGTTCGAGAGCCTCACGGCGATCAACGAGCATGTTGCCCGTTGACGAGCCCATAAACAGCTTTATACCGGGCACACGATGAACGTCGAGCCGGCTGAACAGGTCGACATTGTCGTTGGTTGCACCGAAGAAGAACGAATAGTTGACGTGGCTCTTTGCCGCCGCCAATGAGCGCTTCTCTTCGAGAGCCTCGAGCGTAGTGGTCTGCGGCACAGTGTTAGGCATGTCGAAATAAGACGTAACACCTCCATAGGCCGCAGCACGGCTCTCAGAACTTATGTCGGCCTTTGCCGTAAGGCCTGGCTCACGAAAATGCACATGGTCGTCGATAACGCCCGGAAGCACGTAGCACCCCGAAGCATCAACCACCTTATCAAAATGTTCACTGCCAGAAATAAAATTGTCTTGGAGAATGTCTGATATCAAACCATTCTCCAAGACAACCGAGCCACGGAACGACTTTCCCTCGTTGACCAGCGTGGCGTCTTTTATCAATAATCTCATAATATCTTTTAAAGCCCCTGTATATGTTCCTTTTTTACGGTTAAGCCTGACTTCCTTGTCACTCTGCTCCCTCAACAGCCTCGCTCAGAGAGTCTTCTGATCCCGGCTGTGCCAGTTCGTTGGGCGTAGGAGGCGCCAGCGTCGGGTCGTCTGTTCCGTCGGGCATTGCCGTACCGTTCATTATGGCCTGGTTCTGCTGTGCCTTGCGGTAATAGTCGCGCACGTAAGGATCGTTCTTGAAGTTGTCAGTTGCCTTGCTCATTATATCCTCAATCCAGGGTGAAAGTTCGGGATATCTGTGGCCGGCTGTAATCATGAAGAACACGCCCGGACCCAGCACGTTGTCGAAGTTCTCAACGATGAACGACGTTACGAGCTTGTCTTCTTTCTCAACAATCTGTGCAGCCTTCTGCGACAGCTTTGCGTTCACCTCGTTGATGTCGTGTCCGTCCATTATGGCCTGACTCTGCAGGTGGCCCAGTTCGCCCACCTCGCTCTCCAGCTGGTTGTACTTCTCGATAAACTTAAACAGCTTGTCGTTAAGCGGCGTTCCGCTCACCTTCTGCTGCGTGTTGTCTATCTTTATCTGTATTTCGCCGCTCTCGAGCACCACCGGCATAAGGCTCTCATCGTCCATAAAGAGAGTTGCTATACGCGTAGAATCGAGCGCCCCCGAAAAATGAAACTGTCCGTGAACGATGTCGCAAGAGTCGATATTCTTCAGGTCGTCGCCTTCATAAACCTTAAGAAACAGCATGCGGCCGTCTAACGTAGGAACATTAGATGAACCTTGAATGTTGTAAGAGTTTACACACGACGTAAACACGGCAAAAGCCCCCAGAAGAGTTAAAAGAGTCTTAACCATAACCTTGTTTTGTAATATTAGCACAAAATTACAACGTATTATCGATGTAAGAAAAATTTTTCATGCAATTTAAAATAAATACACTGACTTTTAGAGTTTTTTTGCCTCTTTAGCCAGCTCGCCTGATATTCTGTGAGTTGTATAAATCTCAAGCATGGCAGCAACGAGGAGCAGGAGCACCCAGTTGTTGTGAACATAAGTGACGTAATTGAAGTATCCGTCGGGCGAAAGCTTGAGAAACAAGGGCAGCAGCAGGCCATAAGAGTTTTCGACCATCAGCAGTGCCGAAAGAATAAACAGCACGTCGCCCGTAACCATGATACGGCGCAGACGCCTGATGGTGAAGTTGTTGCCGCTGTAGGTCTGCATCATCTGCATAGAAGCAAAACACAAGGCACCCACAAGAAATATCCACGAAGCCATGAGCATCGTGCCAAAGACATAAAGTCCGGCACCGGCCACCATGAGCACCGCACCCGAAAGCAGAACAATAGTCTGCAGTTTATTTAGCTGTTTCATCGTTATCTGTTACTGGTTTTTGGTCATCACTAAGCACGAATATATCCTCGTCGTCGGCTTTCATAAAGTAGTTCTCGCGAGCTATCTTTGTGATGGCCTTGGGGTTGCGCTTCAGTTCCTTTATCTTCTGTTCGTCCTGCTCATACTGCATGTTGTAGGCATCAATCTGCTCCTTCAGCTCGCTCACGAGTATTCTGTTGCGCACATGCTTCAGCAAGCTGTTCTCATCGAGGAACCCGACAATGAGGACACCGAAAATTATCACAATCCAATATTTGTTGTGACTTATAAAATTCAGAATAGGATATAAACGTCTGCTCATTAAATTTACACGGTTTCGTTACGCAACGGCAACAGTACACACGACATATAAACGGGCTTTAGCCGCCGTAACGCTGCATATTTTTGTGCAAAGATAATGCAAGTTGGGAATATAACAAAATAATAAAGGTCTTTTAACCCAAATCAGTCATTAGGATTCGGTCGGGATTTTTGCTTTATATTGAGCGGATTTTCGTTAGATTTTTCGCAGTCATAGCGGGCTATGTCAAGAAAAATCTGACTAAAAGACGCCAATAGAAACAAAAAGACCGGCTGAAAGCATCAATGCACAAAATTGATAAAATAATATGCTGTCTAATGACCGATTTGGGTTAAATTGTAATAAACAAATGTATCGCGTGGTGTCATGTTGAACCGACACAGACACCCATCAATGACACAATGCTGCGGCATACGGCCGCATTTAAATTTATTTGAAAGCAAAAGCGCGTATTTACATCACACGGCTATCTTCAGCGGCAACAATAAATACGGCAAACGGAAAGACGGACATGGGCCGGCATACATTAAAATTATGCCATAAAAAGGCTAGCATAAAGGGGAATACTGACGACAACGCATCAGATATAAATCAACAATACAGCTGAACCATAACGTCTGCTTCAAGACAAATCAGAAGCGCGTGAGCTGCAGCGTGGCATAATCAGAGCGCAATACAAGATTGTCGCCGTCGGCAACCACCACATCAAAGGTTGTCTCAGTAGAATTGATTCCGAACGGCAGCAGGTCTTCCACGGTAGCGTCAACGCCGTTGTCGCTCGTAGCAGCCCTCTGCTTAAAGTCTTTCATCACCACCTTTGTCTCTCCGTCCTCATAGCCGAAGCGGCCTATGTATGTGCCGTAACCGTTGGGACCCTGCTTCTCGGACACCTCAACCACATATCTCGTTATGCTGTAATAAAGGCGCGTACACTCGTGCATGCGTCCGTCGGCCCTCGTCTCAAAGCGTTCCAGTTTCCAGAATCCTTCTATATCACTGTTTACAGGCTCCTTAAAGTCGCAGCCCGACATAGCCAGAGCCATGACGGCAGCAACGATCCATCCTATTATCTTGACCATAAAACTCCTGTTTTGGTTATTGTTATCATGCAGCCCATGCTGTCGCCTATATAGCTGCCCTTGTCGTATCCGCAGGCCAGTCTGAAGTTCCATCCCGCAGCCTTGCGCGGACTGTATGCCACTTCTGCCAGCGTGCTTCCCTGACGCATGATGCGGTCGAGCGGCACCTTGTATGTTCCCCAATGGCGCATGTACGACAGCAGCAGGCGATACGACCACTCGTCAGACGGATTGCCGCCAATGCCTATATGATGGGCCTTTACACGGTTGCTCCTGAACATATTGGTTCCGTCGGCATTATATATTGGTCCGGGCAGAAACGGATGGCCCATTCCCATACCCCAGTGCTGCCAGTTGTAGTCGTGGTTATAGTAGTTGTCGCCGCCGCTCATCTGTATCTCATGAAACGAACCGCCAACACCGTCATAAAGCAGCGGTCCGGTCTGATCGGTTGTACACAGCCCTTCCCACAGCAGAGTTGACACAAAGGGATTCTCCGGCAACGTTAGTTCCACGCCTATATGTCCGTCTTTCCAGCGTCCATACTGCCACGTTAGCTGCGAGTGGTCGTCGAAATAATGCTCGTAATAGCATCTCAGCTTCCATGTCGGCGCCGTATAGTTGAGCGCAAAGTTCCAGCTCCCCACATGGTTGCCCTCCACGTTCTGCAGCGTGCTCTCCTGTATAGGTATGATGGCCTTCAGATATTCTTTTATCCCGCCGGGCATCTTTGCCACACACGTTGTGGTTCCGTCGTCATTCTTGCGCCACTTGCTTCCGCCAAACTGCGCCGCCTCGATCATTCCGATTTCCATCGTAACTGGTATCTTCTTTGGATTTCCCACTCTAAGCATGGCCGACTTGCTGTGATATATCACGCCTCTGGTGAACGTCTCGCCTGGCTTTACAAAGTCCGACCGCCAGTCGCCGTCTGTCAGCCATCCGTAGCCGAAATGAAACTTGGCAGCCACCCATCCTTTGGTGTAAGGCAGATTCTGATATTCCTTCACCTCAAGACGCACCTGCGGCATAGGACGTGCCCCTGGACCTTCTACCATCATGCCGCTGCTTAGCCGCATGTTCTTGTCCAGCGGAAAGGCTTCGCGCTCCTTGCTGCCTATGCTCAGCGTTATATTGCGCCATGACACATCGACAAAAGCCTGCTGAACAACAAAGTCTGAAGTCTGATTAACGGCTCCGGCCAAGCCGAGTCCTGCCTCCAGACGCCAGTCGGCACCCAACTTTCCGGCATAGTCTACACCCGCTCTGAAATATCCGCTGCACGGCTCTACACCAGACAGGCCATAGCGGTTGGCCGTAAACCACATAGGGGCATAGTCGCCCGTAGACACATTGGCAGACGTCTCCAGCTTATATCTCAGCGTGTCGCCTCCGGCAAATGCCGCGGCAAGAGGCAACATACTCAGCAATAATAACAGTTTAAGCGATTTCATCAGAATTAATCTTTCACCTTAACTAAACACCTTGATGCTCTTTATCTAAAAGGCATGCTACATATTATAAATCTAGTTATACCGTTGTCCTGCAAACATCCATGAGCCTTCTTTACGCAAGTATTAAGGCAATTAACATGCCCGTTCTTACCAGACATGGCACAGTTGTCCTATTGTTACAATAAGTCAAGATATGCAGGAATGGTTTGAAGGACACCAATAATCTAGTTACATTTGATTTTCAGGGCGCAAAATTACAATAAAAAACCTGACAGATAAAAATATTTTTGTTAAAAACATAGTAATATTTTTAAAATATACGCACTTGTATGCTTGCATTTTGCACACTCAACTTAACATAATCGGGACACATTCTGCTCACGCGCATTACAAAATGCAATATGGCGACACAACAGAAACGGCACAAGCTAAATATTAGACAAAATAAAAGCAGCCACGAACAATGGCTGCACATAAGACAAAAAGTGCGCAATGCGGCATAACACCTTATGCCGCTATTGCGCAAAAGCTATATTAATTACTAACATCTAATACTTTCCGCAGGCTGTTTGCCGGCCTGTGGTCAGAAGCCTATTTCCTGCCCTCGGGCAAACACGCGGCGTATCACAGGCGACGTGTAGGCATAAGGGATGTAGTCAATCGAAGGTATCGGCTCTGTTATAAAGAAGTTAGCCACCTTGCCCACGGCTATCGAACCGTAGTCGCGGCTGAGCCCCATAGCATAAGCCGAGTTTATCGTGGCGGCATTGATGGCCTCTGCAGGCAGCAGTCTCAGCTTGATGCATGCCAGAGACACAATAAACTTCATGTCGCCCGATGGAGTTGATCCGGGATTATAGTCGCTGGCAACGGCAACGCCAAGTCCGGCGTCAACCATCTTACGTGCCAGTGCATAAGGCAGATTAAGGAAGAACGACGTGCCGGGCAGCACCGTAGGCATAGTGCCGCTGCCGCGCAGCAGCTCTATCTCCTCTTCGGTCATGCTCTCCAGATGGTCTACAGACAAGGCATTGCGCTTTACGCCTATCTCTACACCGCCCGACGATGCCAGTTCGTCGGCATGTATCTTGGGCAGCATTCCCCATTTTGCTCCGGCCTCAAGTATGCGGTCTGTCTCTTCCGGGGTAAAGAAGCCTTCGTCGCAGAACACGTCTACATAGTCGGCAAGATGCTCGCGCCCTACCTCTGGTATCATCTCCTCTACAACAAGACGTACATATTCGTCCTGGGTGTACTGGCGTCCTACTGCATGCGCACCAAGGAAGGTAGACACCACCTTTATAGGTGCCGTCTCCTTTATGCGCTTTATCACGCGCAGCATCTTCAGCTCGTCTTCGGTGTTAAGGCCGTAGCCGCTCTTTATCTCAACGCAGCCCGTACCCTTCATCACCACCTCGCGCACACGCCTCATGGCCTGCTCATAGAGCTGGTCCTCTGTCATGGTGTGCAGCAGGTCGGCAGAGTTGAGTATGCCTCCGCCGCGTTTGGCTATCTCGGCATAGCTCAGGCCTCTTATCTTGTCGACAAACTCGCCCTCGCGGCTTCCCGCATACACTATGTGGGTATGCGGGTCGCACCATGACGGCATCAGCGTTCCGCCTTCGGCGTCGACAACGGTGTCTGCAGCAGCTTCAGCATCCGTCAGACTGTCCATCGTGCCGAATCCGGTTATCAGTCCGTCTTCGGCTGTCAGATAGGCGTCGTTTATCTGCTCCAGCGTCTGCATCTCGCTGCCCTGCAGCCTCAGCTTGCCGTGCCGGTCTATTCCGGCCAGTGTCTTTATATTCTTTACAAGCAGTCTCATCGGCTTGATTATTTTACGTTTTCCTTGGCGTCATGCTTATTCGGCATGCTCTCTCAGGAAGTCAATAGAGTTCTTTATGTGAGGATACATCACTTCGTCGTTCACGATGAACGGCACTACCTTGCGGTATTCATCATGCAGCTTCTCGATTACAGGCGACGACTTCAGCGGACGGCTGAACTCAAGAGCCTGAGCAGCATTAAACAGCTCTATTGCCAGCACACGCTCCGTGTTGAGCACCACCTTATAGAGCTTTATTGCAGCGTTGGCACCCATGCTCACATGGTCTTCCTGACCCTGGCTCGAAGGTATGCTGTCTACTGATGCAGGCGAGCACAGATTCTTGTTAAGGCTTACTATTGACGCAGCTGTGTATTGTGTAATCATAAATCCGCTGTTTACGCCTGGAGTTGCAACGAGGAAGCTTGGCAGGTCTCTAGTGCCCGACACGAGCTTGTAGATTCGTCTTTCTGAAATATTAGCCAGTTCGCTCAGTGCCATTGCAAGGAAATCCATTGGCAGTGCGATAGGCTCTCCGTGGAAGTTTCCGGCAGAGATTATCAGGTCTTCGTCAGGACATACAGTCGGGTTGTCTGTTGCCGAGTTGATTTCAGTGTCGATCACTGACTTAACGTATGCCATTGAGTCCTTGGCTGCGCCATGAACCTGCGGAATACAGCGGAACGAATACGGGTCCTGAACATACGATTTGGGCTTCTCTATTATCTCACTGCCCTCAAGCAGTTGCCTCATGTTTGCGGCTGTCTGTATCTGACCCTTGTGAGGTCTTACCTGATGTACGGCGTCTGTGAAAGGAGACACCAGTCCATAATATGCGTCGAGCGACATGGCAGCAATCTTGTCAGCCCATTTGCTCAGGCGTTCGCCCTGCAGCAATGCCCATACGGCAAACGAACTCATGTTCTGTGTTCCGTTGAGCAGAGCCAGACCTTCTTTAGATCCGAGCTGTATCGGCTCCCATCCGTTTTCTTTCAGCATCTCTGCTCCAGTCATCACCTTACCCTTATACTCTACGTCACCGAGTCCTACGAGCGGCAGACAGAGGTGTGCCAGAGGCACAAGGTCGCCGGATGCGCCAAGTGAGCCTTGCATGTAGACAATAGGATAAACATCGTTGTTGAAGAAGTCGACAAGTCTCTCTACGGTATCAAGCTTGCAGCCTGAGTATCCATAGCTCAGCGACTGTATCTTCAGCAGCAGCATTATCTTTACTATATCGTTAGGCACGCGGTCGCCTGTGCCGCATGCATGCGACATCATCAGGTTTATCTGCAACTGCGAAAGCTGGTCGTTGCCGATAGACACGTTGCAGAGAGAGCCGAATCCTGTTGTTACGCCATAGATAGGTTTCTCTGTCTCTTCTATCTTCTTGTCGAGATATTCACGGCAGCGTACGATGCGCTTGCGTGCGTCTTCACTAAGTTCGAGTTTATAACCTTTTTCTATTATCTCACCGATACGTTCAATCGTGAGATGTTCTGCTGATATTTGGTGAATCATTGTGTATTTAAATTTAAAGTTATGTGTGTGTTTAGGAGTTAAAGAAGTTAGAGTAGTTAAAGGAGTTAAAGTCATATGTCTTGTGGATTCACAATTATAAATTATAATTCATAATTGACTAACGCCTAATCTTGTTTCATAATCAGGACATTGTTTCTTAGTCCTTAATTATTTACTTAATTACTTCAAGGCATTTGACTTTAACTACTTTAACTCCTTCTAACTACTTTAACTACTGAATTTACTTCACTGCGTTATCTATTATCTCATCATCCACGAAGTTTGGCATCGTAACCTTCAGGTTCGGGGTGCGTTCCATTTCGCGCTCAATGCTGTGTATAGAGCCTTCGTTGCGTGCCCAGCTGCGGCGTGCGATACCGTTGTTTACGTCCCAGAACAGCATTTCGCGTATGTGGCGTGCGCTGTCTTCGCCTCCGTCTATCATCATGCCGAAGCCACCATTGATAACTTCGCCCCAGCCTACTCCGCCACCATTATGGATAGATACCCATGTGGCACCTCTGAACGAGTCGCCTATAACGTTCTGAACAGCCATGTCGGCACAGAACTGCGAGCCGTCGTATATGTTACTTGTCTCACGGAACGGAGAGTCTGTTCCTGACACGTCGTGATGGTCGCGGCCAAGCACTACCGGACGTGTTATCTCGCCCTTCTTTATTGCCTCGTTGAATGCCAGAGCTATCTTTGCGCGGCCTTCGGCGTCGGCATACAATATACGTGCCTGTGAGCCTACTACGAGATGGTTGCGGCCGGCCTCCTTTATCCAGTGGATGTTGTCTTCCATCTGGTGCTGTATCTCCTCCGGTGCTGTCTTGCATATCTCTTCGAGCACCTCTACAGCCAGACGGTCGGTTACAGCCAGGTCTTCGGGCTTGCCTGATGTACATACCCATCTGAACGGACCGAAGCCGTAGTCGAAGAACATCGGACCCATGATGTCCTGAACGTATGAAGGGTATCTGAACTTGCCGTCGGCAGCCATGATGTCGGCTCCAGCACGCTCTGACTGCAGCAGGAATGCGTTTCCGTAGTCGAAGAAGTACATGCCGCGCTCTGTCAGCTTGTTGATTGCAGCAACCTGCCTGCGCAGAGATGCCTGCACACGCTCACGGAACAGTTCGGGATTCTCTGCCATCATCTGCTTCGACTCCTCAAATGTCATGTCAACAGGATAATATCCTCCTGCCCACGGGTTGTGCAGTGATGTCTGGTCGCTGCCAAGGTCTACCTTTATGTTTTCTTCTGCCAGGCGTTCCCACAGGTCAACCACGTTGCCCACGTATGCCATAGACACAGTCTTGCGCTCCTCTACGGCCTTTCTTATTGCCGGTATCAGTTCGTTCAGGTCAGAGTGCAGTTCGTCCACCCAGCCCTGGTCATAGCGCTTCTGTGCAGCCTTGGGGTTAATCTCGGCAACAACGCTGACCACTCCGGCAATGTTTCCTGCCTTAGGCTGTGCACCTGACATACCGCCAAGACCTGACGACACGAACAGCATGCCGTGTATGTCCTTGCGGCCCGGTTCTTTCTTCATCTGCATGCGTGCAGCGTTGAGCACGGTTATCGTTGTGCCGTGAACGATGCCCTGCGGACCGATATACATATACGATCCGGCTGTCATCTGTCCATACTGGCTGACGCCCAGTGCGTTCATGCGCTCCCAGTCGTCTGGCTTTGAGTAGTTAGGTATCACCATACCGTTTGTAACAACCACTCTCGGAGCATTCTTGTGCGACGGGAAGAGTCCCAGCGGATGACCTGAATACATCACGAGTGTCTGCTCGTCTGTCATCTCGCTCAGATACTTCATAGTCAGCAGATACTGTGCCCAGTTCTGGAATGCGGCACCGTTGCCTCCGTATACGATAAGCTCATGAGGATGCTGAGCCACTGCCGGGTTCAGGTTGTTCTGTATCATGAGCATGATGGCAGCAGCCTGTTCCGACTTGTGCGGATACTCGTCAATGCTGCGTGCATACATGTCGTATGTAGGTCTGAATCTGTACATATATATGCGTCCGTAGTCGCGCAGCTCAGCAGCAAACTCCGGTGCAAGTGTCTTGTGGAATTTCTTAGGGAAATATCTCAGGGCATTGCGCAGTGCAAGCTTCTTTTCGTCTTCTGTAAGTATCTCCTTACGCTTTGGCGCATGGTTCACTTCTTTGTCATACTCACGCGGCTCCGGCAGCACGTCTGGTATGCCGGCACGTATCGCCGCCTTAAATTCCTCGTTTGTCATAATATTTAGGATTTTTCTGTTGTTTATTCGTTATGTTTCTCCCGGTCTTGCCTCAATCAGTTACCGCTGATTACTCGCTCAACCATCTGCATTATCTCAGCCTCCTGCTTTGTAGCCTCAGCCATCAGCGCCTCAGCCTCACCTATCAGAGCCTTGGCTGCATCCTGGTCTTTCAGCGACGAAGCGTTTATCTTGACGTTCAGTCCGGCGCCCATCACGGCTGCTCTTGCTGCCAGTGCGCCAACGCCTGCGTCAGATACGCTGTTCGGGTTGCCGGTCTCTACCATCGCCCTGCACAGTTCAAACACCTGTGCCGATGTCTTCATTGTCTCCAGCGGCACCTGTGCAGCAAACAGTGTTGCCTTCTGTATAGCCTCTGAGCGCAGCTGCTTCTCTTCGTCTGTTCCTTTCGGCATTCCGAAGGCTGCCATTATGCGGTTAAAGGCCTCTGTGTCGTCGTCAACGAGGCGCAGCAGTTCTGTCTCGAGCACCATGCCCTTGTCTGCCCACTGGCTGAACTCGTTCCAGCGGTCGTCCCATCCGGGCTTGTGTGCCGACAGGTTAGCCACCATCGTTGCCAGTGCAGCACCCAGTGCTCCCATGTATGCAGCCACTGATCCGCCGCCGGGTGCAGGAGATTCTCTTGCAGTCTCGTCAGCAAATCCCTTCACTGTCAGCGCCGTCAGTCTCTTTGCCTTCTTCTGGTCGGCCTCGAGCAGCATCTCCACAACCTTCTCCTCGGGTACAAACGGACGCAGGTCGTCGAGTCCCATCGACTTCACGGCTATGTTCATTATGTCTTCTTCAGGAATACCTGTCGATCTGTGCTGTTTCTCAAGGAAATACTTTCCGGCGTCTACAATAGAGCGTTTTGGCACAAGACCAACGATCTCTGTTCCCGTAACTCTCAGTCCTCTGTTCTGAGCGCAGCGGCACACTTCGTCGAATGCCACATGCAGCGGCGTAACGTTGATGTTAGTTATGTTCATTGACACCTGTGCGATGCCGTATTCCTCGATAAACCATCCTATGGCCTTTGTCGACTTCAGCGTACCGGGCTGCATTATGGTCTTTCCGTCTGCGTCTTTCTTCACCTTGCCTGTTATCGGGTTGCCTTCGCGCACCGGTCTTCCCTTCTCTCTCACGTCAAAGGCCACTGCGTTTGCCCTGCGTGTAGATGTGGTGTTAAGGTTAAAGTTTACGGCAATCAGGAAGTCGCGTGCTCCTACAGCCGTACATCCCGTGCGTGCCACTCCCTCGTCAAAGGGTCTTGCACCGAAGTCGGGAGCCTTGTCGGCGTCGCCCATCTTCTCCGGCAGCGCCTCATACTCACCGGCTCTGCACACGGCCAGATTGCGCCTTTCAGGTTTCAGAGCGGCCTCTTCATAGCAGTAGCATGGTATCTGCAGCTCGTCGGCAATGCGCTTTGCCAGTTTTCTTGCCAGCTCGGCACACTCTTCAAGAGTTATTCCGCTTACCGGCACCAGCGGCAGCACGTCTGTAGCGCCCATACGCGGATGAGCACCATGATGCTTGCGCATGTCTATAAGTTCACCGGCCTTCTTAACAGCCTTGAAAGCAGCCTCGACAACAGCCTCGGGCTCACCAACAAAAGTAACCACCGTGCGGTTAGTAGCCTCACCCGGGTCAACATCGAGCAGTTTTACGCCGCCGGCTTCCTCAATCACATCGGTAATCTGTTTTATAACATTCTTGTCGCGTCCTTCGCTGAAGTTGGGCACGCACTCCACAATCTGTTTTATCTTTGCCATAGTATTATTAAAATATTGTATAGTTTCTTTATGTTTTTCTTATTAGATGCATGGCAGAATGTTGCTGCCAGCCGTCGCCTCAAAGACGCCACAACATGCCGCAAACCTTCTCTCTGCCTTTACAAAGATAGGATTTTAGAATAAAAGTCGCAAAAAATATGGGTTAAAAATACAAAGATTATTTCATTAAATTTTAAGGCCGGCCGCCGCCTCACGTCGTCTTAAAATATCAATTTAAAACAAAAGACGGCGATATCAAAACACTATCCACGCTCATCCACAGAAACAGCTTTAAACATTGCAGTTTACAGCCACGATTACTTACAATACGCCATTTCGTCTTTCATCATACATTTATGCCACAAGACACCATCAGTCCTCACATTTTTAGTAATTTTTCAGCACATCATGTCCCGTCATCACGCCCTCACATCTGACACATTTCTCATTCCTCACCCCATAATCACACAAAAATAAACGGCTCTTCATCCGAAAAGCCGTCAACATCATATGATAACATAACAATTTGCATCCCGTCCCCGTTCGTCATACAATCCATGTCATAAGGGTATTTTTAGCGGATTAAATAAATCCTTATACTCAATTCCGGCGGAGCGCAGATCAGCCGGCACAACAGCAACGTAGTGCGTGCGCTTCGTCGATTATTGTCAATTGTATTACATTGAATAGAATCAACTAGGCATTTGGCTTTAACTACTAGCCAACTCCGTTGGCGATAACTACTTTAACTACTTTAACTCCAAATGATTTCACTTAAACTAGTAGTTCTTATTATCAATATACACCTCGAGCAGCTTCGACACGCGGTCTTCGTTGTTCGGCACAACGTCCATGTCGGCCACGCAGGCAGGCACGAGACAGCTCATGCCCTTTGTCAGATGCACCTGCTTTATCTCAGGCTCCTCGCCCTTCCACGACCTTATCACGATGTCGCTGCTGCCCTCAAGACACATATACACCACGAAGCTGTCATACTTATATAGCTTTCTGTGGAAGGCACGGTTCACCTCCAGCAGCTTCACCGTAAAGAACCTGTTTTCCGCCAGCAGCACCGGATAGTTCATCTTGCGCGTGTAGTGCGTGCGGTAGTCGTCCTCCACCTTATAGTCCAGCGCCTCCGATGCCAACGCCGTGTGCAGTGCCCTTGGCTTGCCGTCAAGTCCCGGACGGTTATAGTCGAATATGCGGTATGTCAGGTCAGAGCTCTGCTGCACCTCAGCCAGCAGCGTACCGCTGCATATCGCATGGATGCGTCCTGACGGTATGTAGAACACGTCGCCCTCCTTCACGTCGTGCGATGCCAGCACGTCACAGATGCTGCCGTCCTCTATGCGCTTGCCATATTCATATTTCGATATCAGACTCTTAAAGCCGCTGTAGAGCTTAGCTCCCGGCTTTGTGTCCATAATATACCACATCTCCGTCTTGCCGAACGAGTCGTGATATTTCTTTGCCATCTCGTCGTTGGGATGCACCTGTATCGACAGGTCCTTCGCAGCGTCGATAAACTTTATCAGCAGCGGAAACGTCTCGCCGTACATGTCATACACCGTGCGTCCAATCAGCTCTTCCTTATATTCCGTCACAAGTTCGTTAAGCTTGCGTCCCTGCAATGAGCCGTTGCCCACTACCGACTCCTTGCCCGGCACGGCACTTATCTCCCAGCTCTCGCCTATAGGCGTAGGGTCATTGTCTTCTATGCCCTTAAGTTTCTTCAGCAGGCTTCCGCCCCATATTTTCGAAAAGAAGTTGTTTCTAAATAATAATGGATAAAGCATGGTTTAGTTATTTAATTGTTAGTATTTCTGTTCAATCTTACGGCGAGCCCTGTCGCCATATCAACGCGCCATCCGCCCTTCATGCAGCCAGCATCTCCGGGCTTCACCACGCCATACAGTACATCCGCGATAAGTCTCAGCACACACCACGCCCGCCGTCCTTTGCCGGCTTGCCCATCAGTCACCAATGTCTGGTTGCAGAATACATAATACATCTCTTTCATAGTGCCAAAACAATTTATTAACAGTCCCGAAAACTTATCCGGACATTACAGAAATGCAAAGATAGTGAAAGGCGAGAGCAATACAAAATGAAAAAACATATTTTTTTATTTTTATTGCCGAGCCGCATCCTATCTTATTCAAAGATAGTGAAAGGTGAGTGAAAAGGCAAATAAAAAACGCAGTTTTTATTTTTGACTTTTCCGAGCCGCAGTTCGTGCGAATTGTTTCGCACGAAAATGAAAAATTAAAAAGTAAAAATTCATGTGCATTATGGATTTTTTGTAGGAGTTAAAGTCAATTGCAAACGTAGTGCTTATTTAAGTGAAGAGCAGGCTGTAAGCGCAAGTAAAAAATTAAACAGCATTACTCAGGGTTGATTGTAGGGACGTACCCCAGGTGCGTCCAACTGGTAAAATCCTGTATTTCAACGATTTACGATATAACAAAAAATGCTAAATGAAAGGTGGACGCACCTGGGGTACGTCCCTACATTGCGCCACTAGGGAAACAATCCATTACCATTAGTAGTTAAGTCCGAAAGCCCAGAGAGGTATCACGTTTGCGTATCCGCTTTCAATATCGTCTTTCACGATGTAGCCGTCGTCTGCACTTTCTATCTGTTTTTGTCCTTTTTTCCGTCCTCCAATTTCAAACACCTTGCCGTCTATCTCAAAATCTGAGATGTCAGAACTTCTCACGTCGTTACATACCCTTGTCTGGTTCATAAAGAACGTCTCTCTTACGTTTCCTATATCAGCACGTTCCGGTGCAAGGGTATAAATCAGGTTCGTGTTGTCTAGATACAGTTTCTCAACTTTGCCTAGGCCTCTCAGTCCTCCGGTTGCATTACGCAGCTGACTTATCATTCCGGCACGTTCCATGTATATCAGATAGTCAGGAATGTCATTTCTGCTGATACCCGTAACATCAGCCAGTTTCTGCATCACAGGCTTAAAAGGAACACTTTTAGATACAACCATTATCAGACTCTTCAGTTTTCTGCCCACAGATATGTTGGTCTTTATGTGCATTGGTATGTCTATTTCCATCGTCTGGTTTATCACCTGCATCAGCTCAATTTCAAATTCAGCGTCGCGTCCGAACGGATAATAGCCTCTTTTAAGATAATCATGAAAAAGTGGAAGGGGATGTTCTACACCACTAATCACTGCTTTGTGCGTAAGTATGTCTTTCAGACTGTAAACTGGTACGTCTATACTATGAAATAGGCGCAAATATTCTCTGAACGACAACCCCTGCATCTCATAAATAGGCATACGTCTGCTAAGATCTGCCATGCCCTTATAAATGTCAAGTATCGAAGAGCCGGAGATCACAATCTGCAAGTCGTCATAACTGTCATAAATCTGTTTCAGCTCTCTCGACCATCCTTCATATTTGTGAATCTCGTCGATAAACAGGTGTTTGCCTCCCATCTTTACAAAACGGTCAGCCAGGTCAACAAGTTTGTGTTCTGCAAAATAAAGATTGTCAGCCGATACATACAGCGTATCTTTTGTGTCCAAATTCTGTTTGATATATTGCAGCAGCATAGTAGACTTGCCTACGCCTCGTGGGCCGACAAGTCCGAAAGCTCTACTTTCCCATTTTATCTGGTTATATTTATATCTGAAAAACTCCACCGGAGTATTTTTCAGTTTTCTATAGAAAAATTCATACAGCCTTTCCATACCTATCCTATTTTATATCATGACAAATATACTGTATTTTACAGGAATTGCACAAAATAAATGCAGAATTCTGCCAAAATTGCATGAAATTAATGCAGAATTCCATTAAACTTGCACGAAATAAATGCAAACATAGTGATTGTTTAAGTGAAAAATGAAAAGTGAAAAACGAAAAATCCAATTGCAAACGTAGTTCTTGCGATAAGAATCAACATGGCATATGACTCTAACTACTAGCTCACCCAGGTGAGCGATAACTACTTTAACTACTCTAACTACCAATAACAATACCAAACAATGCACATGGATTTTTCACTCTTAACTCTTCACTTCCGCCAGGCGTTTTTCACTTTTAATTTTTCATTTTTAATTGCGCTTTGGCGCCTGCTCTTCGTTCTTCACTCTTCACTTAAATATGCTCCTAGCCAACTTGTTGGCGATAACTCCTTTAACTACTTTAACTCCAAATGATATGTGCCATTTCGACACTCAGCTATACAACGCAAAAGAGGTCATGCCACTACCCCGTTAGGAATAATGGCATGACCTCTTTATGTATAAATATAGTGAACAGGAGACTATATTAACAGCCTTATGGCCTATGGAGCTACTACATGTGCGTTGCGTATTATTATCGCACGCACTACGTTAGTATATGGCTCTAACTACTAGCCAACTCCGTTAGTGATAACTACTATAACTACTTTAACTACCTAAAAACAAAACAGGAAGTAATCGGATTAAATAAATCCTTATATTCAATTCCGGCGGAGCGCAGATCCGCCGGCACAATAGCTTTGTTGGTTATTGTCGCAAGCACTACGCGAATTTATGATAAGAATCCACAAAACATTTGACTTTAACTCCTAGCCAACTTGTTGGCGATAACTACTATAACTACTTTAACTACCTAGAAACGAAATAGGAAGTAATCGGATTAAATAAATCCTGATATTCACTTCCGGCGGAGCACAGATCCGCCGGCACAATAGCCTTGTTGGTTATTGTCGCAAGCACTACGTTAGCATTTGACTCTAACTCCTAGCTCACCTTAGTGAGCGATAACTCCTCTAACTACTTTAACTCCAAATTACAATATACCCCTCTTACCTCCTTCGCTATCTTGTCCCAGTCATACTTTGTCATGTCGTAGTCTATGTGCTGTGGCTCACGGCTTATCACCTCTTTCAGTTTCTTCGCCAGCTCGTCCACGTTGCCCACCGGGAAGTAGTCGTCTTTGTCAAGGCCCACCTCCAGGTTTGCCGGTATGTCGCTCACTATCACCTTCACGCCGTAGCTCATGGCTTCAAGCAACGCTATCGGCAGGCCCTCATGACTCGACGGCAGACAGTAGCACATGCAGTTAGTCAGCAGCGAGTGCAGCTTACGGCCCTTCACAAATCCCGTCAGCACCACGCCGTTCTTCCTCGCCATCTCTTTCAGTCCCCTTGAGTAGTCGTCCTCAAAGTCCGTGTCACCAGCCAGCACCAGCTTTATGTCATCGTCGCCGCCGTCTTTACTTTTTAATTCTTCATTTTTAATTCTCCCGAACGCTTCCACCAGATGGTGCAGGTTCTTTTCCGGCACAAAGCGGCACATGCCCAATATGTAGCGTCCCTTCCTGATGCCCAGTTCCTCAAAATACTCGGGATAGTCGCACACCTCAGGTTCCGACACGCCATTATATATCAGATGCACGTTCTTTGTACGTCCGTATTTCTCCTTAATCAGGTTGCGTATCACGTCGCTGATCACTATTACGTCGTCAGCAAACATACACCCCATACGCTCGCCCAGCTTCAGCACCGCTTTGGCAGCCCTGCCCCATTTGTCCCTGTCGTAGTCAGGGCCATGATGCGTAAACACCACCTTCATACCCAGCATCTTGGCGTATGGCACCAGCAGAGCCGGTCCTATGGCGTGTATGTGCAGTATGTCTGCTCCCAGTTTCTTCGCCTTGTTTATGGCTCTGTACGTATGTATAATGGCTTCAAACGACTTCTTTTTCGGTGTCTCAATGTCCACCAGCTTTACGCCTTTCCATTCTTTCAGACCGTCGCTGACATAGCTTTTACGCCTTATCACCGTTACGTCTTCGCCCATGGCTGCAATTCTCGGAAACAGTTCCTCACAGTGCGTCTCCACTCCGCCCATGACATTAGGGATGCCACGGGTACCGGTAACAACAATTTTCATAAAATTTTCCGGATTAAAAATAAATCATTACTTTTGCCTCGTCATAAGCAAAAGTCCATGTCAAAGTTTTTTCTCAATATAAAAGAATCAGCCCAGCACGCCGGCATAATTCTTCTTTCGTGCCTCTCCGCCCTTTGGCTGTTGATAAAAGGTAGAAGGATCAAATAAGTTATTACGATAGTAAAAAAACAAAAAGTGAAAAGTGAAAAATCCAAAGGCAATCGTTTTGGCAAAGAATCGCTTTTGATAGAATGAATATTTAACCTTTACTTTTTAGTTTCCATTAATGAGAAAGCCTGAAAGGCTGCACTTTTATAACCGTGGGTTACTACCCACGGCTAACGTCTTAATGCGAAACAGGCACCCGAAGTGGTGCTACTTTCATATTTCTACAAACAAAGCATATGGATTTTTCACTCTTCACTCTTCGTTCTTCACTTAAACACGCTCTTCACTTAAATTATTATCTGTCAAAGTTCAAGTCTCCCTGTTGCGGGTCTTGTCCTACTTCGCAGTATTTAAAGTCTAAGCATGCAGGCTTGCCTTGCATTGAGCGTAGCTTGTTCTTCAAAGCCCACTTCAGCGGATACTTTATATACTTGTGCATCACAGGACTTGCCGTGCCAACCATCCAGCAGTTCTTCGGACATTTGCGCACCTTTGCGCGCACTCTGGCAGCCTGTTCGCTGTTCCATATAGTCATAAAGTCAGCATCGTGTATGTTACCCATGCTCCAGCTCTTCGGAGTGTCGCTTCCTGCCGGTTTCAGTTTGTCGTTCGACACGTTGTTTGGGTCGGCAGCCAGCTTCTCGTTATATTCTGCCACAGTCATGTCGTCGCCGTCCAGCTTTGTCTTGTTATCGGCGTTCTTGTCGTCCATTCTTGTCTCTAGTCCGTTACACGGCATCACCTCTCCCCACGGGTCAATAAAGAAGTTAGCCGTACCAGCCTCACATGGCAGCATGCGGCGGTTACCTTCAATATAGTTTATCAGTCCCATGTTAAACCATGCACGGAACCAGCTCTTCGGGCTCTTCTCCTTCAGCTGCCAGTCGATGAGTTTCCTGAAGTTTCCGCACACCTCGTCATGGTTTGTAATCTTGTTATCCCCCTTATGGAAATAATAAGAATTGTGGAAAGCAGCAGTTGCAAACTCCAGTCCCATTGACAGAGAGAGCTGATATAGTTTGAGCATGTCTCCCGAGTTATAGTTGCTCACAGTACAACCAAAACCAATATCCTTCAAACCCATACTCTGAAGAGTCTTTAATGTCTTGATAGCTTTGTCAAAAGTTCCCTGACGGCCTCTAAGCTCATCATTTTTCTCTGCAAGTCCTTCAATAGATATGCGAATACCGATGTTAGGAAATTTCTTAGCCAAAGCTATTACCCTATCCTGAAACCATCCCGACGTAGATATCACAATGCGGTCAGTATGCTTATAGCACTCTTCAACTATTTCATCCAGGTCTTCACGGATGAAGGGTTCACCACCTGTCAGGTTTATGAATTTTAATTTGGGAAGCGAACGAAGGTCAGAGGCTTTTAATTCCTCTTTCTTATCAGTAGGATTTTTCCAAATGTTACACATCACGCAACGCATCGGGCAGCGATACGTCAGAATAATACTTGCGTCAGTTGGACGCGGCACATTCATGTTTGCCATAATCTTTTTACTTTATATTGTATTTAAATAAGATGCAGAATTATAAGACTCTTTTTGTATTAGTATTTGTAGTTAAAGTAGTTAAAGAAGTTATCGCCAACAAGTTGGCTAGGAGTTAAAGTCATATGCCAACGTAGTGCTTATTTAAGTGAAGAACGAATAGTGAAGAGTGAAAAATCCAAATGTTTTGAGGATTCTTGTCTCGTTAGACAGGCTATTAGAGTGCGAAAATAAGCTACAAGACATTTGACTTTAACTACTTTAACTCCTTCTAACTACTTTAACTCCTAGTTATTTATATACCTCCATTATCCTCTCATAATAGCTTTCGCTGTTATATCTCTTTTGTGAAGTCAGGGCTATATCTTTATAGTCGAATGTATGGTGCCACATGGCTTCAATCTTGTTTGTCAGATCATCCACGTTGCGGCTTTCAAAGGTCATGCCTGTTACGCCGTTTTCTATCAGTTCGGGTATTCCGCCTATACGTGCGCCCAGCACCGGCGTACCAAGACATTGAGCCTCAATCACCGACAGCGGGTTATTCTCATACCATTCTGACGGTATCACCGTGAAGCGCGCCTTACCCACAATGCCCTTTATCTCGTCCCATTGCTTATAGCCCAGGAACTCAACATTTGCTTTTAATTTTTCACTTTTAATTTTTAATTCTTCTTCAAGCGGTCCTCCTCCAATCACTTTCAGCTTATACGACAGGTTCTTTGCTGCCTCAATCAGCGTGTTCACGCCCTTTTCGTGGCTCAGTCGTCCCACGTAGCAATAATAGTCTTCCTTGCCGTATTCGTCTTTCTTGCATTTGTCCACGTCAATAAAGTTGCACAGTGTCATCAGCTTCTTCTTGTCAAATCCTCCCTGTGCCATTTTCTCTGCCATAAACTGGCTGGGACATACAAACACATCCGTGCAGGCTTCCAGACGCTCCCTGTTCCAGGTTACGGCCTCTTTATATCCTATCATCGATGCCAGCGCAGAGCCTTTCATGCACTTATACGTCTTGCAGTTACTCTTGTCGCCGTTGAAGCACAGCTCACATATATCGGTGCCGTTGCGCAGGCAGTCATATCTTGGGCACAGCAGCTTATAGTCGTGCAGAGTCCATGCCACCTTTATCCCCCGCTTATGCGCCAGTTCCGCCATCACTGGCGACAGCTGTGTGTGTATGTTGTTTAGATGCACTACGTCCGGCTTAAAATCGTCCAACAATCTGTTAAACTTCGTCTTCACCTCGTTAGAGCCGAACGGACGTGTAAACGCCATCAGCTTACTCATGTTCTGCGGAAAATATTTGCTCCATGGCGTACTTATATTTTCCGGATAGTCCATCGCAAACACTGCCACTTCATGTCCATGCGGCTTTAACAGCTGCTCTAAGTTGAGCATGTATATGCAATCACCGCCACGGCGGTAATAGAATTTATTGGAAAGTAAGATTTTCATTGTGATAGGTAATAAAAAAAGTACTTATTTCTTTTAATCACATAATATTGATAAATAAAATTAAGCACTATATTTATTGTAATAATATCTGTTTGATTATCGTTTAAATCTTTTTTAATATTCTACGATAAAAATCCATAAACTTTTATGAAATTTTGGCATGCTCCATCCCAAACAAGTTGCATTTTAATCTTATCCGAAGCTTTTTTTCCCATGTTTTTCAATATTTCTGGCGTAGTAAAAAGTTCATGTATCTTATTTATCCATTTATCAGCATCAAGGTTACCATCAATTATTATTCCATCTTTATTATTTTCTATTAAAACTTCTGAACCGGCTGTCATCGTTGATAATACAGGACATCCAAAATACATTGATTCTAATATAACCATTCCATATATTTCATAGCTAGAAGCTAGAAGAAACAAATCAGCAGAAGCATAAAGAGTTGGTAAATCTTCTTGATTTTTCTTACCTAGAACTATAACATTATTAATGTGGTCATTCGTTATTGTGCATTTTATTTGTTCAAATAACGGCCCGTCACCAACAAGAACTAAGCAATAATCATCAGATAGCTGTTTCATTAGTTTTAATAGAAATAATGGATTTCTTCTTGATTCCATTTTCCCAATATATAGCAAAAGTTTTTTATTTGTCAGCCCATATTTTTGTCTGAAATCATTTTCTATTCTACAATTATTAAATTTGCTTTCATCCAATCCTATAGGAGTAATTACCACTTTTTTATTGCTATATTTATTTACATATCTTTCAGCAGCATCTGTTTTACATCCAATTGCATCAACATTTTTTAATATACTTTTTCCAAATGTACAATTAAAAATTTTCTCAAGTTGCTTTAATACAGGTTTTTGTGTGGTATTATAATTACCTTGTATCAACACACATCGTGTATTGTTATTCTTTGCCCATTTTGAAACTAGAAACGACATATACATGCCAAATTCATGTATTTGTATGACATCAGGCTTTAACAGATTCAAAAGTTTCTTCCAACCATTAAATATACATAAAGATTGATTAATAGAATGATATTTTAGATAGTATATATCTAAATTACAACTACAATTTCCATATTTAATATGATTTGATTCTGGTCCTCCCATAATCAATGAAACCTTATATCCTTTTTTTATGAGGGCTTTAGCTAATCCTAGTTCTTGACAATTGTAAGTGTTGTAATCAATATAGGATCCTGAAGTACGGAAAATAACAATGTGAATATTCTTTGTTTTAATTGTATCCAGCATATTGAAATTAATTTTCAATTGAAAACATATTCGAAATAAATATCATATTTAACGAAGGCATGATTTGTGACTTATCGTATGATAAAAATGATTTTTATATTATTGTTTCTACTATTATTGATAGTAGTTATAAAATCATCTTATATAAGTAATGCAATATAAAAAGACATATAGTCTGATACATTATTATTTGCATTAATTATGTATTAAATACCAAAAATGCAATTCAATCTGTTGTATATCAGAATATTACGTCAAGCCAATTTGAATTTATATTATCTATATTTCTTATTATGCGAATGAAAATAGTATGTCTGCTTATTAAGCTTTTATCTTATTAGCAATATTTATTTTATAAGTATAATTAATTTTAATGGGAAAGCAATGATTTAATTTTATTTATTTTTCTTAATAAAGATTGATACTTAAATTTAAAATATGGAAAATATAATGCATGATGCTTAACAGCATTCTTTAAAAAAGAAATATTTATATTATTTTCATACGATAAAAATTTATTGGGTATAATTATAAATGATTCATCAGGATATATATTTATTTCTAGAATTCTTTTTTGAAAATGGACATACATAATTTCTTCTTTCTTTAAACATTGATTTTCTATAAATACTCTGAACAATTTACCTTTGTTGAAAACATAAATAAATTTCTGTCTTCCTCTATCTTGTTGCTTTTTATGGACGGTATGAAAATTGTATTTTAAGTAATCTATATCATCAAAAAGAATTACATCATAAAAAGTATCTCTATTATTCTTGTACCAAAAATCGCCTATTCCATTTGTTTCATCAAAACAAAAACTTTCTGGAGAGGAAAAAACTTTTTTATACGTAATAGGATGTATTTTTTTAAAATAACTATTTACCTTATCTGTGTTTCTATACAATGAAAAATGACCACGTCTTAAAATTTTATCATACTTGTCTAATATATCATTTGTGATAAACTTTCTGATGTCACCGAAAATAAGATCTTCATCACAATGTCCCCAAAAATCATATTCATTTATGTATTTTTCAAATATATATCCAAACGCAGGTCTGAAATCACATAATTTATAAGCTTTTGGAATACATATAGGAAAATCAAATTTAGATTGTATATAATCGACTAAATCAACAAATGATATATTGATAATCTTTAAGTTTTTAGGAGTATTTATAATATTTGTTTGATCTGTAATAAGAATAAAATCAATTGATGGATTATATTCTATACTTTTTAGCCAAAATTCAAAGTAATTTCTAAACTTACCATACCAAATAAGTAACAATACTATTTTTTTCATCTTTTGCCAAGAAAGTTAAATTATAAAATCATTTATTAAAAGAAATCTATAAGTAAGTTATTATTAGCCCATTTCGTAATAGCATCAATCTGAATATCATTCTTATCATGATTAACATTCTCTATACATAAGGCTGTTTCTTGTGATGATAACACGGTAATAAAGCCAAACCTTGCTCCTGTATGAACTACTTTCGTGCCATTAAGTCTACACATAAAATTCAGCCATAGATCATCACCATTTATACACGTTGATTTAATTGCCTCAATATTAAAAATATTGTTGTTATAACAATGTGGCGGATAAAGTACTCCTCCAATACCTGTTGGCATGATATTACTCACGGGAATCATAAAATTATCAACCTTATCCCAATTTCTGTACGATTTTTCTTTATTTATTTTAATCCCTCTATTACATATTACACAATCAGAATATTTATCGTGAGCATCTAATAATGTCCTTAAAAGTATAGGAGAATACAGAACGTCATCATCTACAGTTACAACTATGTTGTTAGGATACTCTTTAAAAGCATAATAATACTTTTTATGAGACTTTAAATCATCACTGACAAAACGTATGTCCAGTCCTTTCTCAATCAAATTAGTCAACGATTTTGGCAATGAATCTAAACCTTTCGGAAACTGATTTTCAGACAGCCATAATATTACTTTAAAATTATCAACGAGTTTCTGATTTAATAATGTTTCAATAACCATCCACAATTTAGATATTCTTGCTGGATATGACGTTAAAGACACAATTAGCGTATCGTCACTAATATAAGTCTTATCCGTTTTTGCCCTCAAAGCATATCGCACATATATATTAGCAGAAACCCTGATTGCATATCTTAAAATTCTCAATAAAAGATAATTCGTTGAGATTTGACTGTACCATTTATCAAAATACTGTAACATATTAAATATTCTTCAATGTTTCTGATAAATCCTGCTTTGTCCACCCTTGTTTATTCATATTCCAAGAATGATATTTTGAATAAAATGGCATAAACTTCTTTATACTATTTTTTATCTTTAATTTTTTGTAATTAATTTTCAATCTATCGATAATTTCTTTTGGCGCAGAAAATTTTGATAAAATATCTATATTTTCAAGAATACTACGATCATAATTATCTGTTGATGCACCAGCATTATTATCAAATAAACCAACTAAAGTATCTATATATTTGTATTTTGCTCCATTCTCAAATGCTTCAATAAAGAAACAATAATCTGCACTGTTCTTATATTCTAAATGAAATGGATATTTTAATTGTAATGTTCTACGAATAAAAGTTGACGGATGATTAACAGGCATTGCCTCAAAGTAGTGACGATGCAATATAGAAGGCTTCATGTCTTTATAACCATAATCTTTGAAATAACGGGAATTACATAAAATAAAGTCCTCACCATTATCTCTATATTCTGAAAACACTTTGTCTATAGCATCGGGAGTTATAAAATAATCGCCACAATTACGAAATATTATCCACTCACCTGTTGCTGTATTTGCACCTTTCTGCATGGCATCATAAATGCCTTTATCTGGTTCACTTATCCAACGTAGCTTACCTTCATATCTCTTTATAATATCTAATGTACCATCTTTGCTCGCTCCATCAACAACAACATACTCCAAATTTGTATATGTTTGCTTTAATACATTTTTTATTGTTTTCTCTATGTTCTTTACATCATTATAAACCACTGTTATTACTGATACTTTTACATTACTTTTCATAGACACATCTTTTATTTAACAACTTCATTTTATCCATATATACAATTAGCATCATTGGTAAAATTATATTTTCTGTATATGATATAGTGGCTCCTGAAAATGAGGAAATGATGTAATTGAATAAATATAAAAATAGGCAGAACACAACAAGATTCACCTTTCTGTTTTTATATGCTTGAACAAACATTATTCCCCATATTACAAGATATATGGCCATACCTACAAATCCTAACCGGCATATAAGATTTCCATAGGCTATATCTGGAGTTGACAATTGAGCAATTTCTCCAGTTTCTCTGTTTTTTAATCCCACATTAAAGTGATACATTTTGCGAACTAATTGTTCTTGTTGATCGCTCAATAGTCCCATACCAAAAACTTGTTCACCAATTGAACGGTTTGCCAAATATGACATTCTTTCATATACTAAGGCAAACCTATATGTCATCGTTCCTGCAAATTGACCATTTGCATTCATAAATTCTCCAGACATAATAGCTTGTAAATCTCCACCTGTAGATTTGTCATCACTTTCAAAACGTTCTATTAATATAGGCATAAAAGGTGTAATTGCTATTAGTCCTAAAAGCCCATATTTTACTAATTTCTTATAAGAACCATTTAGATATAAACCAACCAATATAACCATTATTGTTCCTGCAATTTGAGTTCTACCTTGTGTACATAATAAGGCAACAAACATTATTGCTATAACAATTGTATTTTTCCATCCTTTAAAATATTTTGAATAAAAAATAAGTAGAAATAATGAAAGTTCCAGAAACGGTGGTGAATTATAGTACCTGAATGTTCCGTCTACACTATCAGTTGAATAATAAATATCACTATCTGGCAATACCGGCCAACCTGTTTGGCATTGAATTATATAAAGTACAGATGTTATAGCTGTAATATAAACTATTTTACGCAATAGCCACTCTACATCTGACGTTTTAATTTTTCGTATAAAGTAAAATGCAAATATTATAAAATATCGTCTACCACCTTGAATTATTTGTATTAAATCTAATTGATAAAAAATCATAGAAAAGAGAACATTAAATAGCATAAAGATAAAAAATATCTTTAACCATTTTTCTATATTATTATTGTGGACATATTTTATATGCCTCTCATTAAAATAAGAGTATATAAATATTATGATAAAATATATCAATGCTGCATCTTGATTTTTTATTCCAAGTACACTGTCTGTAAGTAAATAAAAACCATTACCACAGAATGAAATAAAAATCAAAAAGCTCCATTCCTTTTTATTTTTAACATATAAAATTATTGATAATAATAATAATGACAGTCCTAACATTTTAAAATATCATTTATTGTACTGATTTTATAATAATTCAAAATATTATCAATATTGATAATTATAGTAAAATTTTTTATAACCTAAAACTATAATTTACTTAAGATAATTCTCTTAAAAGAAGAATATGCTTCTATAAAATATATATTTTTTGAAAATAAAATTATACCCGTAAAAATACATAAAATAGATGTTGTAATAAATCTAATTATTATGTTTATGTCATCCAGAAGTTGGTTCATTATTATTGATATTAAAATCATAATAATGAATCTTATTAAAATAGGTAGTACATCTCTTAATTGTTGTATCAAAGTATAATTAATTGGTTTACCGCAAAAATATAGGTTTATGAACAAAAGTAATACAGAATACAATGAATTACCCAATATAAAAATTGATATGCTGTAATTAACCGTAACGACAAGTATTAATAGCATTATACTACGCCTAGCAATTTCAAGATATAAAATATTTTTGCTATTTCCTTTAACCAATAATATATTTTGGTTTACAGAATGTAAAGGATATAAAACACCAGCAATTCCTAAATAAATAAAATATCTCCCAGAAACTCTCCATGTTTCACTTCCCATAACAAGTTGAAATAAATCTTCAGCAACACACATCAGAAGTGATACAATAAATCCAACATAAATTAATGAGATTAGTATTACTTTTTTGTATGCATTAAAAAGATCCTTACCATCATTATTTATTTTTGAAAATATTGGAAACGTTACATTCTGAATAACACTTGTTGATGTCTGAGAACTAACATTACGTATTCTATCTGCTTGTGAGAAATATCCTAAATCACTTGGACTATAAAAACGTCCTATCAGTATCGAATAAATATTATTAAATATATTGCCAATAAGACCGGATATTAGAAGATTCTTGGAGAATTTAAAATACTTTGATAAGATATTAAATGAAAAGAAAAAAATAGGATGCCATTTTGTAACAAAAAATAAAAATAAACTGCGTAAAAAATATGATAATGTCATCTGTATCACAATTGCCCATAGATTTCTAAGATATGTTGCCGAAACAATAGCCACAATACTTGAAATAACAGATGCGCATAATGAAACTATACATAATTTTTTAAATTGTACTTCCTTACGTAGCTTAGCTGTCTGAATTAAGCATAAAGAATTAAAAGGTATTACCAAAAAAAGAACCCTACAGATTTCTATTAACTGATGTAAATGATAAAAATTGGCTATAAGAGGTGCTGATATATATAATATGATATAAAGGATTATTCCCACTACAACATTAAAATAAAATATTGTTGAATAATCTTTATTATTTATATTTTTTTCTCTTATTATAGCTTGAGCAAATCCTGAGTCAATTATTGTTTGTGATATAGCTGTAAAAACAGCTAACATACCAATAATTCCAAAATCTGTAGGAGTAAGAAATCTTGCTAGAATAAATGTACACAATAACTGGATACCTATCATAGAGTAATTCTCTATCGCATTCCATATTGTATTATTTGCTAACTCTGATTTATAATTACTAGACATACCAATAAAAACTTATAACTAAAAATTCATCATCCTTTGGCAATCTTTCACAAATGATATTTCATCTAAAAAAATAGAATCTTCATTCTCTTTTTCAGGGAACCACGGGTTTCCCATTTCAAATCCTTTTGATAAAATAGTAGCAGGATTTCCTCCTATTAATAAATTATCCCCTTCTTTACTATAATCACCCGATACTTTTGAGCAACAAGAGACAACACTACCAGAAGGTATTTTTGTTCCTTTGCCTATTGTTGATGAATTTCCAATAAATACATTATCACCAATTATTACAGGTTTTTTCCTTTTGTAAATCTTTGATTTTAAAACATTTCTCAAAAAATGAAAATCTGTATCAAAAATCTGCCCATCCCATGATATGCTAAAATCATCCCCAATAGTAATAACACATTGTGATATAATTTTTGTATTACACCCAACAGAATTTCTTGCTCCAAAAGAAAGTATAGAATTACTATTAACACAAATCTTTGCTCCCGGATGAAATTTAGCTCGACCATTAAAAAATATTTCACCATAATTAGTGAAGATTATTTTATCGTCATTGGATTCACATGAATCAATTTTAACAACACCTATAGAAATCATACCTGGATAAATCTTATTTTTTAATATGATTTTTCCGATATTATTTATTTTACAGTTATAGCTTATAATAAAGGGGAACTTTATAGCTTGATTTAAAGGTAGAGCTTTAATATTAAACCAAATTGTTTTTAGCCAATTAATATGCCAAAAATATTTTTTGATATTTTGTAAACAACAAATTTCTTCATAATCCTTATTTTTTAATAATATACTCTTTATTAATTCTTTTACCATATTTCTATCTTTTCCAATTTATACTTTGTTTTAATATTTTCGAATTACTTCCGATTATACTATTCTCAACGTTGACACTCTTAACTATTGTTGAATTTGCTGCAATAACATTATTATCATCTATGTTCACACCTTTTAATATAGTATTTCTACAACCTATCCAAACATGATTTCCTATATGGATAGGCATGTCGTCATTTAGCCTCATGCCGTCTTTATCTAAAATCTTATGAAAATCCGTGTCCATCAGCAATATGTCCCATGATAAAAGACAATCATTACCAAACGTTATATTCTTATTGCATATAATAGTTGTATTTCCTCCTGTGACACAAAAGTTTTCGCCAATATTTAACATAGCATTTTTTCCGACTGTAAGCTTTGTACCTTGTCCAATAACCACATTACCACGTAATGTGATTGATCCGTCTATTTCTAATATTGTTCTTGTATATCTACAATCTGTATTACCTAGTATCTGTTTACCAATTTTTACCATGCCGTATTTTATATTGGGCGTATTAAAATTGATTTCACCTTTTAATTTATTAAACTTTACTTTTCTATATATAAATATAGGAAACTTTAAGGCTTGATTTAAAGGTAAATACTTTAAATTAAAGTACAATGTCTTTACGATATCTATATTTAGTGGATTCATTTCTTAATATTGTCTTAGTCTCTTCTAAATATATCCCTCGTATAAACCTTGTCCTTTACATCATCCAGACAACTGTCGTATCTGTTGGCAATAATAGCTTTAGACATTGACTTAAATTCGTCCATATTGTTTACTACTTTTGAGCCAAAGAACGTGCTGCCGTCTTCGAGTGTAGGCTCATAGATAATGACCGTTGCGCCCTTTGCCTTTATTCGTTTCATAACGCCCTGTATGCTTGACTGGCGGAAGTTATCACTGTTTGACTTCATTGTCAGGCGATAAACACCGATAACACACTGATGCTCCTGTGCCGGATTGAAGTCGCCACGGTTGAAATAGTCATAATATCCTGCCATCTTCAACACCTGATCGGCAATGAAGTCCTTACGTGTGCGGTTGCTTTCAACAATGGCATGTATCAGATTCTCAGGCACGTCTGCATAGTTTGCCAACAGCTGTTTAGTGTCTTTCGGCAGGCAATAGCCGCCATAACCGAAGCTCGGATTGTTATAGTGTGTGCCAATTCGCGGGTCAAGGCATATACCCTGAATGATGGCCTGAGTGTCAAGTCCTTTCACTTCTGCGTATGTGTCAAGTTCGTTGAAATAGCTTACACGCAGAGCCAGATATGTGTTGGCAAAAAGCTTTACAGCCTCTGCCTCTTTGAGTCCCATAAACAAAGTGTCGATGTTCTCCTTTATGGCACCCTGCTGCAACAGTTCGGCAAATGTCCTGGCTTTCTCCTCCAGATTATCGCCGGCAATGGCCTTTATAGCCTCGTTCTCGTCATCACGTCCTGCAATATGCTTAGGATATCCTACGATGATACGGCTTGGATAAAGATTGTCATACAGTGCCTTGCTCTCTCTCAGAAACTCCGGCGAGAACAGCAGGTTGAACTTCTTGCCTTGCAGCTTTGCGTCGTTTTTGAAACGTTCGGCATACTTAACATAAAGGCTTCGGCAATAGCCTACGGGTATGGTGCTCTTTATCACCATCGTGGCATCAGGATTGACATCCAGCACAAGGTCGATAACCTCTTCTACATGACTTGTGTCGAAATAGTTCTTCACTGGGTCATAGTTTGTCGGAGCTGCTATAACCACATAGTCGGCTTCCTTATATGCAGCTGCACCGTCAAGCGTTGCAGTCAGGTTTAGTTCTTTTTCTGCGAGATATTTTTCTATATAGTCATCCTGTATAGGGCTTATCTTGTTGTTTATTTTCTCTACCTTTTCAGGTATTACGTCAACTGCAGTTACTTTATGGTGCTGGCTTAAAAGTGTTGCGATACTAAGTCCTACGTAGCCTGTTCCGGCCACAGCAATCTGTAAGCTATTAAAATCTTTCATATCTATAATAATTATTTTATTGATATATTTTTCAACTGATTTTTAATTAAAAATTCACTGTTTTCTGTTGCGAAACTCAGCGGTTTATGTTAGAAAAACAAATGAGTTATAAGAGCCCCACCAAACCTCCCCCGTGGGGAGGCTTTTGCTTCTCGGTAGTTTGAGTAG